>Ga0315319_10000012_pt1 | contig 112451 bp, 110 predicted proteins | sample M1500m3416metaG_FD_203463 | JGI IMG/M metagenome (GOLD analysis project Ga0315319, IMG submission 203463) | Ammonia-oxidizing marine archaeal communities from Monterey Bay, California, United States - M1 500m 3416 | ecosystem: Environmental > Aquatic > Marine > Intertidal zone | place: USA... | reverse complement strand
CGCTGGGTGTGGACATACAATCACGAGCGACCAAACATGGCGCTGGGAGGCATCACCCCCAAACAGAAGTTGGCCCTCGCGGCCTGAGCTCTACTTCCGGTAAGTACTAAAAATGGGGGGATTACCCAGCAGCCGCGATAATACGGAGAGGAACTCACTGCAATTTTCGTGTGCTCCTTAACGATTAAGCTAACGGGCGGCCAAAAGCGCAGCTTTTGGACGTCCAGCGAACGAAGTGAGCGGCGTTGAGCGCATTGTTATGTTTTATGGCGTCGGATTGACTTGCGTATGTTGCTTGATGAAATTGGTAGAGCTATGAATATGTGGGTGACTAAGAATGCAACCGCAAAGAACCAGCTGGGTAACTTCAAGATTAAAGCTGTAGATATTACAGCTAACAATGTGCATAGCGTATATTTGGACGTCCAACCGGTGTAGTAGTGCTTGCTCCATAAGTCTTTTGCAAGTTCACTGTCGATTGATTCTTTATGTTCTAGGTGTTTTTTGGAGAAATACACTTGTCGGTTCCAGTAAAACATAACGTTTGGTTAAGGGGCGGGCTTTAGCCCGTCCCAGAGAGCGAAGCGAACGGTTTGAACCACTTGTTAGACATGAAGATCACGGTGCTGATGAAAGTAACCTTTCAACCATGTGTAGCGTAAGGCTAATTTGCTATCTTTTCTAGATTTATGAAATTCGTACTGTTCGCAAATATACTTATACGCCTTGTTAAATATATCCGGGCTTTGGTCATGAAATACACTATCTTTGAAGTCCTCTCCTAAATAGTTAAGTATATGGTGGCCATCTTGATCTATAGCGGTCATGTTGATACATAAGGCTGCAAGGTTGCGATTGTAAAGTTCCAGCCGTTGCTCTGGTTGCGGCAGATCAGCAAGATAAGCATTTAGATAGCTCATGGTGTGTTGGCCGACAATTATTCTTGGGTACTGTGCAGCTTCGCTTTCTAGTTCATAACTATTTGCGACAACTGCTCCATATAGTTCATTGTCATGCAGTTCAACACCCCAAGAGGTTTCTATTGCCCCTCTTATTGGTTGTTTGCTCGCCAGCCCAAGTAGACACAATGTGCCTGCCAGCATGAATATTTCAAATACTGCATTCATCGGGCATTTTGTGAGTTTAGTACTGAGAGAGTGATAAAACACTAGACCATCTGACCACCGCTGCTGCTTCGGTCTAGGGGATTTCATTTCGTCATAAATTATTTGCTCTTCTTCATTCAAGGAATCTCGAAGAGAAACAGGAAGTACTAAGCCTTCTCTGAAAAATTCCGCATGCTTTTGAAGCCGCCCAATTGCACCCACCGATTGCTGCAATACAGCTGTAAATTTTTCCTTCTCTGCATCATTACCAAACGCAGGCAGAAGGTTTTGTCCTTTTAGAGCATTTCTCTGCCCTAATAGGTCAATAAAGCAAGCGCAATAATTCGAAATTTCGAGACTTTCGCTGCTCATAGGTATCTCGTGAGTGTCTAACGATTGGCTAAGGGGCCGGCTTTAGCCGGTCCCAGTGAGCGCAGCGAACGATTTGAGCCACTTGTTAGGCCTGGCCTGCGCTGCGCAATAGTGCGGGCAACGCAAAGCGAAAAGGCCGACACAGCCGGACTCAGGTTCTTGCGCGATAAGTTTAATGTTTTAAGACCTGCCATCGTACTTCCATGTGTTTACAGCGGACTCTGAATTTTTAGCGCGACGCGGTGTTGCGGTTGAAGCGCTCCCGGAAATAAAAAGTACCGGAGGTGCCTAACGATAAGCTAAGGGGCGGCAAAAAGCGGAGCTTTTTGACGTCCAGTGAGCGGAGCGAGCGGCCTTAAGCGCATTGTTAGGATGGCTCGTTGTGGCTGCGGAGCCGCAGGCCAAACCCAAACGAAAAGACCCGAAACGCTGAAGTGATGGCTTTCTAAAGAAGTTATTTGCGACTCGATCCATGCTGTCAAAACCTTCCGATGCTTACCGCAAATAACCCGCCGGCGAACCTACAGGCGGCACCGCGGAGCCTGTGCAAAACACCAAAGCTAACGACAAAACAACGCGCTGAAAAGCGGCGTGTGGATTCGTTGTGGCTAGGTAGTTTCCGAGCATATTTGAAGCGCCCTAACGTTTGGTTAAGGGGCGGGCTTTAGCCCGTCCCGAGTGAGCGAAGCGAACGGCTTGAACCACTAGTTAGACGTATGCACTCCGTTCTGAAAATTTATAATGCTCATCGCTTAACACTTCATGTTCCAAAAACGAGAGCTTTAGATTAACTGGTAACATTGGAGCAAAGCTGTGGATAATTTCTCCATGCGGGTTACCGTTGTGGTCAAAGCTTGGCGCTTCAACTACTGCGACTAAATTTTCTGATAATTTTCTATTTTCTTGCTGCCATATTGCTCTTACGTAGTCAGTATGCTGATTTTCAGAGAAGTATATCGCTGATGTTGCAGAGTGCACTTGAAGCTTGTTTATGGCCGCGACATCTAGGAGCTCTCTGACATGAATTACATTTCCCGCACGGATTTTTTTAAATGCATAACACCGAGGATCTATGAGTAGTAGCGTCCGTTTTTCAGATAGCGGGAGGAAAATTTGCAAGCCAGGAGTGGTGAAACCTAAGACACCTTGGAACCTTACATTTCCATAATGCGAGTTATGAAATACTGCAGGCGAGTCGCTAAATATAAATGGCCGATTGGTTCTGTTTTCGAGCAATATGGGAACTAGGTCGCCAAGCAAGTGGGCTTGCTCATTTGAGGTTTTTATTTGCTCAAGGTGGAATCTGAGGGGGGGCACCTCAAATTGCTCTAGGCTGGATATGTATTCAAGTTTTTGATTGTCTGAAAGATCTTCTTTCTTATTGATCTCAGCCTCTAGCCATAATTTTGTGAGTCGGTCATTCATTGGCTGGGAGCTGTTTCTTGCAGCTAATGTGCGTGCTCTTTGGAACATTATTGCTTGTAGCGTTAAAAGTTGATCGGCCTCTGAAATCTCACGCAAATCTTGGCAGTTATTTAAGGCGCGGAGCGTGCTGCTAAAAACACCCTCAAGACTTGAAAATGCATCCTCTACTTCCGTGCTTCCATAGAACTTGTGTTTTGACGCCTGTCCTTTAATAGATGCAGCAGTGCAAGATGTACCGCTTTTCCTGTTGAAAACACAAATAGACCTGCCGTCCTTGGAAAATAGTCGGAAGTAAAATTGCGGCACGTAATGCTGATTGAATTTTTTGCTCATATGTCTAACGTTTGGTTAAGGGGCGGGCTTTAGCCCGTCCCAGTGAGCGAAGCGAACGGTTTGAACCTGTTGTTAGGCATTTAGCGCCTCTATAAATAGCCGCTGCGCTTCTTCTTCAGATGTAAGTAAAGTAATAGACGGTTTCCAGTATTCACCCTCTGTTGACACCAGCTCAAGGGTGGAGTCATGGAAGGTGAAGATATAGTGATGCTTATCTTTTGTGAATCGTTCTTTATTATGTTGTGGATGTATAGAATTCTGTTTTTCAAGCTCCTGTATCCAGCTTGAGCACTCTATCTCATGCACACTATAAAATTTAAGTCCATTTTTTATTAATGCATGTCCTCCAAGGGCTTCATCATTGGGCGAACCAAACTTAAATATGTTAACAAGCGGAAAAACTATACATGCAATTTTTTCCTGCTGCGTGTAGTAGCGAAGCGCAAAGCTTGAATCATTGGCAAGTATGCGCGGCTCGGGCGCCCCTGATTCCGGTTGCGGCCAATTTTCTAAGACTCTGATTCTATCTGCTGTCTCGGACATATGTATTGAGGCCTAACGTTTGGTTAAGGGGCGGGCTTTAGCCCGTCCCAGTGAGCGAAGCGAACGGTTTGAACCCATTGTTAGGCATTCTCGGATTCTTCGTCGTTGCACGGATAAACTGAGAGGCCAAGCGTTATATTAGATTTGCCTAGTGCCAGAAGCAAAGCAGGTGAAAAGCTATAACTTTGAGAGAATGAATTAGTTATTTCTGCACCGAAGTCGATGACTGCACCTTCTAAACCTGGGCTTGATGATAAGCGCTTCAGCCACGAGTGATGCACAGATAGAAAAATAACGGCATTTTCTATCTGTGTTTGAATTTCTGAGAAATCTGCGTTGCTAACCAAAAAATTTACACCAGAATTATTGTGCAATTTCAGCATTTTCTTACTTTCAGGAAATCGCCGTTCGCCAATAAACCAGAGCTTGTCCGCAACAATCGGGACACCCTCAACTGCTTTTTGAGGGTTGAAATCCTTGCCCCAGAATCGAAGTATGCAGCTCATGTGATATGCCTAACGTTTGGTTAAGGGGCGGGCTTTAGCCCGTCCCAGTGAGCGAAGCGAACGATTTGAACCACTTGTTAGAGGTTGCAATTACGGACCCTGAATGTGTTTTACCCAAGTGGGAGCGGCGTATCCAAGGAGACAGCCAATAATCGTAGCCAGCGCGTAGCCTTCTGGGCCAGTTTGTAAATAAAAAGCAATGAGCAGGCAACCTAATATTGAGAAGCATACCTGCCAAGTACTAGGGTGACTAAAAGCCTTTGGCTCGATATGTGGTGCTCCAATTGCACCTAGGATAGCGCCTAAGGCAGAAAATAATAAAATATTGGACAAGGTATAGCCGTAAGTAAGCCCGCCGAAGATAGCGAAAAATATAGCGCTTGCGACGGCAACTACTATTGCAACTTTAAGGGCAGAGGTGAGCTTCCGAGCCATCAAGACCTCTAACGTTTGGTTAAGGGGCCGGCTTTAGCCGGTCCCAGTGAGCGAAGCGAACGATTTGAACCAGTTGTTAGCCTGCAGTTACTCGCACTTCGGCAAAAGCATCAGCGAATAGCTGCTGATGCTCTTTTGGTGGAACGATGAGCCAGGTGCAAGCAACGGTTGTAAATGCTTCTATCGCCTCAATGGGGCTGCTGAAGGATACAGCTGGGCGTGCGATTTCAAGCACATCACTGATGGGGCCAAGATCATCGAAACTCGGCTCGCGTGCGAGGTTATGACTAGCCTTATTGCGTATGGAGTTGAGTTTTAGTATGCCGGGGCGAACAAAAGCTGCGCTGCTTGAGCTAGTTGGAAGCAGCATTGCTTTGTTGAAGAAATTAAGCTTTGCATCTTCGATGTTTTCAAGGCCGTAGTGCGCGGAAAGAAAGCGCTCTAAATAGTGCTCGATAATTAAATGGCATTTCAGCAGGCGGCCGATGATGTCATGAGGGTGCTGGATTAGAGTGATGAAACGCTGGTTTTCAATATTGAAGCGTTCCTCAATCTCTGCCATATGAGGGCGAAGTATCTCAACTACTCGATCAATGCCTTCAATCTCACGCATACGACCTCCTGTAGGCTAACGATTGGCTAAGGGGCCGGCTTTAGCCGGTCCCAGTGAGCGCAGCGAACGATTTGAGCCACTTGTTAGGCCTAGCCTGCGCTGCGCGATAGTCCGGGCAACGCAAAGCGAAAAGGCCGACACAACTGGAATCAAGTTCTTGCACGATAAATTTAATGTTTTAAGGCTTGCCATCGTACTTCCATGTGTTTACAGCGGACTATGAGTTTTTAGCGCGACGCGGTGTTGCGGTTGAAGCGCTCCCGGAGATAAAAAGTACCGGAGGTGCCTAACGTTTGGTTAAGGGGCGGGCTTTAGCCCGTCCCAGAGAGCGAAGCGAACGGTTTGAACCACTTGTTAGGTGCTGGCTCACCGAGCCTCCTCTCTTCTAAAAGGCTCTATCTCATGCAGATATCGAGTGAATGTGTCTTTTGGACGCTCAAGGCCATTTGATGCCAATGTACGCGAAGCCATACCTCTGTGATTACTGCCGTGAGTTAATAGGTGAATCATTGTCTCCTCTACTGATAGTTTTCCATAGTCTCCGTCAGTAAATTTGAAAGCGATGTTTTTGGCCAATATTTCAGGAGCGGCGGTGGCGGAGAAATGAACAAGCCACGAATCATTTTTTTCAATTCGTTCTTTTAATTCTGAGTACGTTGGTGTTTCTAGAGTGTTGTCAGCAGAGTAAAGCTCAGGAGTTCCTGACATTCGGCTGATAAATAAACTGTCAACCACTGTGGTGTGGTTGAGGATTCTAATAAAGAAGACAGCATCGCTCTCTGGGAGCAAATGTAGCTGGCGTTCTCCGATATCCAGCAATTCAGAGTTTGCCCATTTTTTATACTGAAATGCTTTTGCAAACTGCAATTTAGAAATCTCCTTTTTCTGTTTAAGTCAGTGCTTTTTCGCTCCAGCACCTAACTATTAATTAGACGACACGTTCGTCGCGATCGGTCGCGGTGCGTGTCGCATAAGCTTCCTTGTCGTCGCTGAAGTCCTTGTCTAGCTTGAAGGTGGTCGCGATAAACGCGACAGCGCTCCGGGAGAAACGCGACATGGATGACGGCAAGCCCAAGCTGCTGGATCAAGTGCGCCAGCAAATTCGTGTAAGAAACTATTCCATCCGTACTGAAACTGTCTATGCCGAGTGGGTAAAGCGGTTTATTCGTTTTCACCGTTATCGTCATCCGGCGCAAATGGGGGCGGCGGAAATTGAGGCGTTTCTGACTCATTTGGCGGTGACGCGGAACGTTTCTGCGTCGACGCAGAATCAGGCATTGGCGGCGTTGCTGTTTCTCTATAAAGAAGTGCTCAAGCTGGAGCTGCCTTGGTTGGCGGGTATCGTGCGGGCAAAGAAACCCAAACATTTGCCAGTGGTGCTGACGCGTGAGGAGGTCGGCGCTGTTCTTGGGCAGTTGCAGGGCGTGAGCTGGATTGTCGCGAGCCTGCTGTACGGGGCGGGTTTGCGCCTGCTGGAGGCGTTGCGCTTGCGGGTCAAGGATGTGGACTTTGCCCGGGGCGAGGTGTTGGTGCGTGATGGCAAGGGTCAGAAGGATCGCGTCACCATGCTGCCTCGGCGCGTGGTGTTGCCGTTGCAGCAGCACCTGCGGCAGGCCGAGTTGCTGCATCAACAGGATCTGGCTGAAGGGTTTGGGCTGGCCAATTTGCCTTTTGCGTTGGCACGCAAGTATCCCAATGCGGCAGCGGAGTGGGGTTGGCAGTTTGTGTTCCCGTCGCTTAACCGCTCAGTTGATCCGCGCACTAAAGGCGTTTTTCGCCATCATGTGCATGAGAAAACCATCCAGCGGGCGGTGCGCGAGGCCACTCGGCGTGCGGGGTTGGTCAAACACGCGACGCCGCATACGCTACGCCATTCCTTTGCAACCCATTTGCTGGAAGGTGGCCAGGACATCCGCACCGTGCAGGAGCTGCTGGGTCATTCGGATGTAAAGACCACGATGATTTACACCCATGTGCTCAACCGTGGTGGTTTTGCGGTAATGAGCCCCCTGGATCGCTCTTGATGCCCAATATTGGCCGGCTGATGCGTTGCGCAGAGCAGCGGTACCAATAGGGGGCCAGCAGTTTCACGGCCAAGGGGCGTCGGCGGTTTTACTTTGCGCCGGGGAGCAGCAGCAATTGGCTGCGGCTGTTGGCCTTGATTGCCTCGGCATCCAGGTGCATGGGTACGTACTCCCCCCGCATATAGCGTTCGGCCTGATCCTTGTAGTGGGCGTCGAACAGCACGCCGCTTTGTCCTACCGGGTTGATGCCCAGCGCCGTGCTGGCGTCGGCGAGGTCGATCAGGCGGCGGGTCGAGGGCCCGTAGACCACCGACCAGGGCGCCGGGCCGATAGCCTGCGAGTAGTTGTTTGGCGTTTCATGGCCGCCCGGTGCGGCGAATGGGCCGACGTTGAACAGTTTATCCAGCGGCTTCTGCTGGCCCAGTGGGTGGCTGTGGCTGAGGGTGTGAATATCGCCCCAGGCCCACTGTGCCGGGTCGTTCCCGAGGCTGCCGCGCAGGTGCGTGAGGCTGGCTTGCCAGGCGGCCTTGACCGTGTCGCTGCGGCTTTCCACGGCTTCGCTGGCGCGGTTGTCCCACCAGGCGGAATGGGCATCGGCGGCCAGACGCGGCAGGGCGCTGTCGAGCACGCGGGTGTGCAGCAGGGTGCTGAAGAAGGTTTCACCCAGCTCATCGGCCATGGCCTCGCGCGTTAGCTGATAGACCAACTGGTTAAACAGCGGTGCGCTGCTGGACTCCAGGGTGTGCTGGCCATCCCAGTTCAGCAGTTGTTCGACCAGGGCGCGTTCCGCCTCATCGCCAGCCGCAGCGCGCAGATCTCTGGCCAGTGGCGCGAGCAGGCGCTGCGGGTAGCCGGTGCCGGGTTCGAGTTGCAGGGCCTGGCTGTTGTGCAGGTCCCACTTCACGCTGTTGTCGCTGAGGCGGTCATCCAGACGCTGGCCGCGGTCAGGCAGGTTGTAGTAGCCGGGAATCTCGATGCCGGCGGGTGACAGGGTCTGATAGTTGGCCGAGACGATATAGCCGCGCGCCGGGTTCTCTTCCTGCGGGTTGGCGCTGAACGGGAAGTAGCCGTCCTTGTCGGCCTCGCCGCTGGCACCGTCGAGGATAAAGCTCGGGTTTACTCCGGCCGGGCGGCGCGGCAACTTGGCGGCGGCCCACCAGCCGATATCCCCGGTGGCATTGGCCCAGATGATGTTCAGCCCCGGGGCTTCGATGTTCTCCACCGCGCTGCGGGCTTTATCCAGGGTGTTGGCGCGGTTGAGTTGGTAGAAACCATCGAGAATCGGGTTGTCAGTTTCCAGAAACGCCCACCACATGGCAATCGGCGTGCTGCCGGCGGTGGCGCCCAGCGCACTGTTGATGATCGGGCCGTGGGGTGAGCGGCGAATGGTCAGGTTGACCGGCGCCTCGCCTTTGACCTGGATCTGCTCTTCGCGGCTTTGCAGTTCGACCCACTGGCCGCGGTACCAGACCTGATTGGGGTTGTCCGGGTTGGTCTTTTCGGCGATCAGGTCGAGGTCGTCGTTCTGGAACATGGTGATGCTCCAGGCGAAGTCGCGGTTATGCCCAAGCGAGGCCACCGGGTTGAGTGCCTGATGATGGCCGTAAAGGCTGAAGCCGGGATAGCTCAGGTTGGCCTCGTACCACACTGCCGGCACGGCGAAGCGGATGTGCGGGTCACCGGCTAGCAACGGCTTGCCGCTGGCGGTGCGGCTGCCGGAGACAGCCCAGGCATTGCTGCCCTCGAATTGTGGCAGGCCGGCATCCAGCAGGGCGGCGTGGCTCAGCTCGGCGATGGCGTTGAGGTCCTGCCAGTCGCCAGCGGCCAATTGCTGGCCGACTACGCCCTGCGGGTGCCAGTCGAGATCAAAAACCTTGAGGTAGTCGGCGCCCAGTTGATCGCGGATATGGGTCAACACCGGTTCGGTGCGAAAGGCCGCGGCAAAGCTGTAGGCCATATAACCGGCGACGCTGAGGGTGTCGGTGGTGGTGAAGGGGCGCTTTTCGATGCCCAGCAGATCGAACTCGATCGGCGCCGGGTGCTTGGCTTGGAACTGATTGACGCCATCCAGATAGGCCAGCAGCGCTTTGCTCGCCGGGGCGTCCATGTCCATTTTGGCGGCGTAGCGGTCGGCATGTTCGCGGATGCCCAGGGTGCGGAACAGGCGGTCGGTGTCGAGCAGCTTGCTGCCGAGCACTTCTGCCAGTTCACCGCGGGCCAGACGGCGCAGGATTTCCATCTGAAACAAGCGATCCTGGGCGTGCACATAGCCCAGTGCGCGGTACATATCGGCCTCGTTCTGCGCCTGGATATGCGGCACGCCGCGCTCGTCGTAGTCCACCGTGACGGGGGCCTGCAATGAGCTCAGGCTGAGCTCGCCGCTGCGCTGTGGCAGTTTGCTGTCGAGGTACCAGTAAGCGCCGCCAGCAGTGGCGGCGACTATTACGGCGAGGGCAGTCAGGGCGCGCTTCATCGGGTGTTCCTTATTATGGGGTGTGTCAGTGCAGGCATTGTGCGACCTGATGCTGCACTCTGAATTGACCATACACATGGATGGTGAAAGTATTTGGTCAATTACCTGGAGTTTTATGGAATACGACCCGCATAACAGCATCGCCAGTGCGCTGACCCATTCCTCGACCCTGCGCCGCCTGCTGTATGAGGCGCTGGCTGAACTGGGCCTGGACCCGACCGATACATATCGTCAGGCGTATCAGGGCGCCGTGCTGGCGCCCCCCTTGTTCAACGCCCGTGAGGACCACGACAACGCGCCGCGCTTCTGGCAGGCGCTGGCGGGCATCAGTGGTGATATGGATATCGGTCTGCACCTGGGCGCCGCCATGCAGCCACGGCCGCTGGATGTGGTGGGGTATTTGCTGCTGGCCAGCCGTGATCTGGGTCAGGCGCTGGAGGCTTTGTTGCGTTTTCAGCACATCCTCTCCGGTGGCTTTGCCGCACGTCTGGAGCTGGAGGGCGCGCAGGCGCGGCTGATTTTCGACCTGAATTACCGGGGTGTCGGCTCATTGCGCCAGCAGATGGAGTGTTTGGCCCTGCTGCTGCAAAAGATGCTGGCCAGTGTCTGCGGCGGTCGTTTTGCTCTGGAGGGGCTGGATTTTCGTCATCCGGCGCCACGCCGCCTGAGCGAGCATCGCCGTCTGTTCGGCCTGTTGCCGCAGTTTGCCCAGGCGCATGATGCGCTGATCTTCCCGCGTGCCTGGCTCACCCGGCCGTCGCGCAGTGCCAATCCGAGGTTGTTCGCCGTGCTGTGGGCGCAGGCGGAGCTGGAACTGGCCGAGCTGGAAGAAAATCAGTTGCTCAATCGGGTGCGCTACTGGCTGGAGGTCAATCTTGGCGTGCAGTTGTGTGATCTGCCGAGTTGCGCCAAGGCGCTGGGCTTCAGCCCTGGCGGCCTGCAGCGCGCCCTGGCGGAACAGCAGCAGAGTTTTCGCCAGTTGCACGATGAAGTGCGCCGCCTGCGTGCGCAGAACCTGCTCGACAGTGGCCTGGCCATCCGCGAAGTGGCGCGCGCCTGCGGTTTTGCCGAGCTGTCGCCGTTCTATCGCGCCTTCAAACGCTGGCAGGGCGCGACACCGCAGGCTTATCGCGGCCTAACGGCTGACGCGAAAGCGCTGACTCAAACTGCTCAGGCGCACGGCTAGCTGGCTGAGTTGCTGGCCATCGTGGCTCAGGCTTTGCGCATCGCTAAGGTTCTGTTGCGCCACCTGCTGCACGCTGTGCAGGTGCTGGCTGACTTCTGCGCTGGTCGCGGCTTGCTGGTGAGTGGCGGCGGCAATCAATTCGTTCATCTGGGTAATCGAGTTGATGTCCTGAGCCACGGCGCCAAGCAGTTCGGCGGTGGCCTGGCTGTCCTGCACGCAACTGAGCACGCTGGTGCGGCTTTCCTGCATGGCTGAGGCGGCCTGGCGGCTGCCCTGCTGCAACTGGCTAATGATCTGCTGGATTTCACTGGTGGACAGCGCGGTCTTCTGCGCCAGGTTGCGCACCTCGTCGGCCACCACCGCAAAACCGCGGCCCTGATCGCCGGCGCGAGCGGCCTCAATGGCGGCGTTGAGCGCCAGCAGATTGGTCTGCTCGGCAATCGAGCGGATCACCTCCAGTACTTTGCCGATCTGCTCGGACTGCTTGGCCAGGGACTGCACTTCGGCTTCCGTGGTGTTGATCTGCTCGGCCAGCTTGCCGATCTCGCTGCGCACATGATTGACCGAATGGCTGCCGTCGGTGGCCTGCTGGTTGGCATTTCTTGCCGCGTTGGCGGCTTGGTCGGCATGCCCGGCGACCTCATCAATGGCCTGGCTCATCTGCAGCATGGCGGAGCTCATGTAGACGATTTCACTCTGCTGCTGGTCCGCCCCGCTGCTCAACTGTGCAGTGGCCTGCGAGAGGTTTTCGCCCATCCGTTGCAGGCCCCGGGTATCACTGATCACTTCGCTGACGAGCTCCTCGAGTTTGTCGAGGAAGTGATTGAAGCGCTTGCCGGTTTTCCCAGAAGCGTCGCTGCGGTAACTCAGGTCCATGGCTTCGTCATGTTCGGTGAGCTGTTCGGCGGTCTGCATCAGCGCAGCGCCTTCGCGTGCTTCGGCATAGGTCTGCAGTGCCAGGTAAATCAGAATGGCGCTCTCCAGCACCACATAGAAGGCATGCAGGAAGATGATCGGCCAACTGCCATTCTTCACCACAAACACCTCGACGCCTTGCGACTGCAGGGCGAAGAAGCTCAGGTGGTGCACTGCAATTACCGCGGCGGCGACGACGACGGGCAGCCAGTCGCGGTAATACACCAGAAAGGCCAGCAGCACGAAAATCCCGAAGTGCATCTCCAGCATGCCGCCAGCCTGGTTGATATGCAGAGCCGCCATCACCATAAATGCGGCGCCCATCGCGCAGCGCAGCAGGCGCTGGCCGCCGATCAGGCTGTTGAGCAGGCTCAGCAGCAGCGCCGTGCCACCGCCGACCAACAACGCCTGGCCCCAGGTGCCATGCCAGGCAGCCAGCCCCAGCGCGTAGAGAAACATCAGCCATAGAACACCCAGCATCAGACGATCCGCTTTGCGGTAATGCTGTTCAAGGGCAGGGAGACGAGCGCTCATGTCAGGTACCTCTGTGCTGCGGGGAATACCGGCGTGTTAAGTATGGATGACCTAGCGGGTTATCGGCACAGATGTCATGAGCATAATTTTTTTGCGGCGAATGTGTGGCCGCGCTCAGGTTTGTGCCCGGGCGGTTATTGGTCTGGTGGCATCGGCCAGTCGCAGAAACAGCCCACGGCCAGGGTGTTGCCGGCGTTAACCGGACGGCCGGCGCTCAGGGCGTCGAGGATGGGCTCGATAAAGCTGTTGCTCGAGGTGCAGGTGGCGCCTTCGCTGTAGGGGCCGAAGTAGGCCAGTTGGCCGGCTCTGTCCCAGATCGCCACGGCCGGGCTGGCGGGGATCTTGTCGCTGCCGCTCAGGGCGGGCAGGGCTTGCAGGGCGCTCAGGGTTTGCGGCAGTTGGCCGTGGCTGCCGGGCTTTTGCACGGCATAGAAACTCACGCCCTGTGGGCCGAAGCGCGTGATCAGCTCGGCCAGGTGCTGCTGATTACCGACATTGCACGGGCAGGCCGGGTCCCAGAAATGTACCAGACGGATCGGCCCGGGGCCGGCCAGCTCATCGGGCAGGCGCAATTGCTCGCCGTAGAACAGTGCGGTTTGCGGGGTTTCACTGAAGCTGCGCAGGTAGCGCGCCTCGTACCACCAGTAGGCGGCCACCATGGCCATGGCCCAGAGGGCGATCAGCAGGCTGGCAAGCAGGGTTTTGCGGCTCGGTCGGGTCATGGGGCAGTCTTCAGTCAACAGGTGCGCAGCTTGCCATGCTCGGCGCGACAGCAGAATATTCGCCACTCTGTTGCTCAGGCCCGGACGGCTTGTGAACACCCAGGATGATTGATGGAAGCCTTATGCCAGAAGCGTTTCAGCCGGAAAACCTGATTGCAGCGCTGCGACCCTTGGCCGCAGCCGCACCCTTGTCTGCGCTTGAGCAGGGTTATCGGCAGTTCTATGGCTTCACTGATGCCTTGGCGTCACGCAGTTGTATGGGCAGCGTGCAGATCGGCGGTTATCGAATCGTTGTGCAAGCCTGGTGGCCGCACACGCCGCGCGCCACCCTGGTGCTGCTGCATGGCTATTACGACCATGTCGGGCTGTATCGCCATGTGATCGAGTGGGCGCTGGGCATGGGCTTTGCGGTGCTGGCCTTTGATCTGCCAGGGCATGGTCTGTCCAGCGGGCCGCGCGCCAGCATTGGCGACTTTGCCGAGTATCAGACAGTGCTGCGCGGCGTACTGGCCGAGGCGGCCACGCTGGCGCTGCCGGCGCCCTGGCATTTATGCGGGCAAAGCACCGGCGCGGCGATCATTGTCGATTACCTGCTAAACGGCGAGCCGCTGGCGCAAATCACTGAAAGCATTCTGCTGGCGCCCCTGGTGCGCCCGCGTGCCTGGGGCTGGTCGCAGCTCAGTTATCAGGTGATGAGGCACTTTGTCCGTGAGATTCCCCGGCGCTTTAGCGTCAACTCCAGCGATGCGGCGTTTATCGACTTTGTGCATCACCAGGACCCGCTGCAGCCGCGCAATCTGCCGACTGCCTGGGTCGGCGCGCTGAGCCAGTGGGTGCCGCGTATCGAGGGCGCGCCGCGCAGTGCGCGCAGCCCGTTGATCGTGCAGGGGGAGGCCGATATGACGGTGGCCTGGCGGCATAACCTCAAGGTGTTGCAGGACAAGTTCGCGGCGCCGCAGGTGTTGATGCTGGAAGCGGCAGGCCACCATCTGGCCAATGAAGCGCCGGCCTTGCGCCAGCGCTATTTCGACTTTCTTCGCCAGCGTCTGGGCTGATCAGATCCCGCGAGGGGCGGGCGCCAGGCTGGCCGTGCTCTGCCCCACCGCCAGGCCGCTACGGATGGCGGCCAGTGCCGCCTGGTAGTAGGCCTTGCCGGCGTCTGACTGGGCAAAGCTGACGAACTCCTCCAGCTCCGGATCGCTTAAATCGCGGTAGACATGCAGCAGCGTGTTATCGAGATCCGCGCCAATCTGTTGCATCAGGCGTTGGCGCTGGCCATTGAGCAAGGCCTGAGTGTTGTCTGCGCCAAACAGGCCGGGGAGCATCTGGCTGAGGCTGTCGGCGGCCACCCCGGCGAGTGCCAGGCTGACTTCCGCGCCGGCTTCCCTGGCCGGCAGGGCTTGCGCCAGATGGCGGATCAGCAGGCTGCGGGTGGCACTGGCCTCGCTGCGCGGCAGGCCGTTGGCATAGCGCGCCAGTTGATCGCTGCGGGTGGCGAGCAGTTCGGCGTCGACAATCTTGCGCCCCAGCGGCGACTGGAAGAACTGCAAGGCGCTGGCGGGCTCGCCGAGGCTCTCACGCAGGCCCTGTTGGGCGCGTTGATCCACGGCGGCGGCGGCAAAGCGCTGGTTGCTGTTATTCACCAGTGCCTGGTGCACCGCCGGCGGCAGGCTGCCGCGGTAGCGTTCCTGGGCGGCTTGCAAGGCATCGCTGAAGTGCATGCGCTGCTGCGGCCAGCCGGCCGCCTGATACAGCTGTAGGTAGTCGTCCGCGAGGACGGGCAGGCTAAGCAGCAGGGTCAGTACAACGGAAAGGGCGCGCATGAGGGACTCCATAGGGGGCGGCTATTTTCGGTGGCTAGCAGGAGCTTGTCGAGGCCAGTTGGCGGCCCTAGAATCGCGATCCTGCGTTTATGCAGGTACTCATGCCTTCGGGGTCATCATTGAACACCTGCTCCAGCACTACCCTGAGCGCCAGCCTGGCGCGGATTATTGATGATTTGGCCGAACAGGGCTGGTCACGGCAAACTCAATTCATTGCTCCATCTCTGACCCTCGAACTGGCCGAAGAGTGCCGTAAGCGTGCCGCTGCCGGATTGTTGGTGCAGGCGGGCATTGGCCGTGGCCCTCTGACGGTGGTGAGCGAGGGGCTGCGTGGCGATCATATCCAGTGGCTGGACGCCGGGCAGAACGTCGCGTGTGATCAGTATCTGGCGGTGATGGATGAGCTGCGCCGCGCCTTGAACCAGGCGTTGTTCATGGGGTTGGACGATTTCGAAAGCCATTTCGCGCTGTATCCGCCCGGCGCCTATTACAAAAAGCACCTGGACCGCTTCCGTGATGATGACCGCCGCGCCGTGTCCGTGGTGTTCTACCTCAACGAGAGCTGGCGGGCCGAGCATGGCGGGGCGCTGCGCCTGCATTTGGCAGGCGGCAGCCTGCACGATGTGCTGCCTTTGGCGGGCGACTTGCTGGTGTTTCTATCCGCTGATATGCCCCACGAGGTGTTGCCAGCCACCCGCGAGCGCTTATCGCTGACCGGCTGGTTTCGTCGTCGTGGCAGTGGGCCGCTGTAGCCGTGCGCGTGTAACTCTTCGCGGGTGGCCGCTCAACGCGCTGTGCGGGGCGCATAGTACGGGCTGATGCCTAGTGGCCCCAGACCTTGAAGGTCCCGCGCAGGTCGGTGATGTCACGCATCTCGATGCTGCCCAGACGGCTTTCGCCGACGTGCATGTCAGCGGCTACCCGCACGCGTATGCGCTGCGCCGGGATACCGCTGGCCACCAGCTGATTATTGATGGTGGTGAGGTCGGGCAAGGTCAGTTGCAGCTGCTGCTGACCGCTGGCGTTAGTGACGACATCGATCTTCAGGGTGGGCAAGTTGACGCCGAAAATCGGCAAGGTCAGGCCCAGTTGCGCCGCGCCAAAGGCGAAACTGCCACCGGAGCCGTTCGGGCAGCTGGCGGGGGTGAGGCAGCCGTTATCAATCTTGACGTTGCGCAACGAGGCACTGCCGCCGTCGTCATTCCAGCTGACCCGGCTGATCGTCGCCATGACGTCGGCGCGGATGCTGATGCCCGCCTGGCCGCTGATTGCGCTCAGGCTCTGGTTGTCCATGGGCAGCAGGGCTGCCTGGCCGGGCACACTGAGCGTGACCAGACTGGCCGCGAGGCCTAGAGCGAGAAAGCGGGGTGGGCGGTGCATGGCAATGTCCTCTGCGAGCGTGTCGAGAGTCTGTGCCGGGCCTGGTGCCTGCGCCATTGCTCGGCCCCGCTTCCCGCCGAAGGATAGGCCACAGCAGCAGAGCGCCCGTGGCGAGCAAGTGATGTGGTTGGCATTTCCGCCATCAGGCCATCCCTTTGATCAGCGCGGCCAACTGGCAGTAACCTGCAGGTGTTACGCGTGGTGACTGAATAGATGAGGCCGTAATGCAGAAAATCCTGGTGAGTCGCTGCCTGTTGGGCCAGCGCGTGCGCTATGACGGTGGCGCCCATGGCCCGTTCACGCTGCTTGAGCGCTGGCAGCAGGAGGGGCGCGTGGTGCCGCTATGCCCGGAAGTCGCCGGCGGCCTGCCGACGCCACGCGCGCCGGCGGAAATTGCCGGGGGCCAGGGCGCGCAGGTGCTGGATGGGTTGTTGCCGGTGCTGACGCTGGATGGCGAGGATGTGACGGCGGCGTTTGTCGATGGGGCCGAACAGGCGCTGGCCCTGGTGGCGCAGCATGGCATTCGTCTGGCGCTGCTCAAGGCACGCAGCCCCTCGTGCGGCAACCGGGAAAACTACGATGGCAGCTTCAGCGGTACCAAGGTCGCCGGCGAAGGCGTGACGGCGGCGGCTTTGCGCCGGGCTGGGGTGCAAATATTCAGCGAGGAGGAGTTGCCTGCCGCCGAAGCGGCGCTGCGTGTACTGAACGCACAGTCGCCTGGGTAGGATGGATTAAGCCCCGCGATACCCATGCTGTTGGGTTGTACGGTTTGTGGGATTGGTGTTGTCTGTGGGTAAACCACAGGCGCCGCTAATCCAGCCTGTGCGATGTTCAATGTATGGGCATAAAAAAGGGAGGCCGAGGCCTCCCATTTCTAACGCCGTATCGCTGGCGCGCAGCAGATCGTGACTTAAAACAGCACGCGGCTACGGATGGTGCCACGCACGTGTTGCAGTTTTTCCAGCGCCAGGTCGGAGTACTCGGCGTCGACGTCGATCACCACGTAGCCAACCTTGTCATTGGTTTGCAGGAACTGGCCAGAGATGTTGATGCCGTTCTCCGCGAACACGTTGTTGATCTCGCTCATCACGCCCGGCACGTTCTCGTGGATGTGCAGCAGGCGGTGCTTGCCCGGGTGCGCCGGCAGGGCGACTTCAGGGAAGTTGACCGAGGATACCGAGGTGCCGTTGTCGCTGTACTTGACCAGCTTCTCGGCCACTTCCAGGCCGATGTTGGCCTGCGCTTCGGCAGTCGAACCACCGATGTGCGGGGTCAGAATCACGCGGTCCAGACCACGCAACGGGCTCTCGAACTCTTCGTCGTTGGATTTGGGCTCGACCGGGAACACGTCGATGGCGGCGCCAATCAGGTGCTCGTCCTTGATCGCTTCGGCCAGGGCTTCCAGCACCACCACAGTGCCGCGTGCCGCGTTGATCAGGATGCCGCCTTTTTTGATCGCGCGAATTTCTTTCTCGCCAATCATCCACTTGGTGCTGTCGATCTCTGGCACGTGCAACGAGACGATGTCGCTCATGCCCAGCAGTTCATGCAGGTTGCCAATCTGCGTGGCGTTACCCAGCGGCAGCTTGGTCAGCGGATCGTAGAAAAACACCTGCATGCCCAGGGCTTCGGCCAGCACCGAGAGCTGCGTGCCGATCGAGCCGTAACCGACGATGCCCAGCTTCTTGCCGCGGATTTCGAAGGAATTGGCCGCCGATTTGATCCAGCCACCACGGTGGCAGGAGGCGTTCTTTTCCGGAATGCCGCGTAGCAGCAGGATGGCCTGGGCCAGTACCAGCTCGGCGACCGAGCGGGTGTTGGAGAACGGCGCGTTGAACACGGCGATGCCGCGCTCACGGGCAGCGTTGAGGTCGACCTGATTGGTGCCGATGCAGAAGCAGCCGACCGCGACCAGGCGCTTGGCGCAATCGAAGACTTCTTCAGTCAGCTGGGTGCGCGAGCGGATACCAATAAAGTGGGCGTCGGCGATCTTTTCTTTCAGCTCGTCGTCGGAGAGTGCGCCCTTGAGGTACTCGATGTTGGTGTAACCAGCGGCCTTCAGGGTATCCACTGCATTCTGGTGGACGCCTTCAAGAAGAAGGAACTTGATCTTGCTCTTGTCGAGAGAGGTCTTGCTCATCGGAGTACCTGTTGTCCCACAAATAGTGTCAGGGAGGGGTCAGCGGCGGTGCTGACTACACCCGCAGATCGGCTTGGAGGCGTGATTCACGGGGTGCGTATGCTAGCATACGAGCCCCGCGAAACACCTACCCTGGCAGATGAAGCGTGCTCAGGGTGACCATGAATCGTTTGAGAGTTCCGTAGATGACCAACCCTGCGCTGATCGAAGAGCTGAAGACCCTGGTTGAGCCCGGCAAAGTGCTCACCGATGCCGATTCCCTGAATGCCTTCGGCAAGGACTGGACCAAGCACTTCGCGCCAGCGCCGCTGGCAATTGTCTTCCCCAAGAGCATTCCGCAGGTGCAGGCCATCGTGCGTTGGGCCAATCAGCACAAGGTCGCGCTGGTGCCGTCGGGCGGGCGTACCGGGCTGTCTGCCGGTGCGGTAGCCGCCAATGGCGAAGTGGTGGTGTCGTTCGACTACATGAACCAGATTGTCGAGTTCAACGAATTCGACCGCACCGCGGTATGTCAGCCGGGTGTGGTGACCAAGCAGTTGCAGATGTTCGCCGAAGACAAAGGCCTGTACTACCCAGTGGACTTCGCCTCGGCCGGTTCCAGCCAGATTGGCGGCAATATCGGCACCAATGCCGGCGGCATCAAGGTGATTCGTTACGGCATGACCCGCAACTGGGTGGCCGGGCTGAAGGTGGTTACCGGGACCGGCGAGTTGCTGGAACTGAACAAAGACCTGATCAAAAACGCCACCGGCTACGACATGCGTCAGCTGTTTATCGGCGCCGAAGGCACCTTGGGCTTTGTGGTTGAAGCAACCATGCGCCTGGACCGTGCGCCGAAGAACCTCACCGCGATGGTGCTCGGTACCCCGGATTTCGACTCGATCATGCCGGTGCTGCACGCCTTCCAGAACAAACTGGACCTGACCGCCTTCGAGTTTTTCTCGGACAAGGCGCTGGCCAAGATCATGGCCCGTGGCGATGTGCCGGCGGCGTTTGAGACCGAGTGCCCGTTCTACGCGCTGCTGGAGTTCGAGGCCACCACCGAGGAGGTTGCCGAGGCGGCCCTGGCCACCTTCGAGCATTGCGTCGAGCAGGGCTGGGTGCTGGATGGGGTGATGAGCCAGAGCGAGCAGCAGTTGCAGAACCTATGGAAGCTGCGCGAGTACATCTCCGAGACTATCAGCCACTGGACGCCGTACAAGAACGATATCTCGGTGACTGTGTCGAAAGTGCCGGCGTTTTTGCACGATATCGACGCCATCGTTGGCGAACACTACCCGGACTTCGAGATCGTCTGGTTCGGTCACATCGGCGACGGCAACCTGCACCTGAATATCCTCAAGCCGGAAAACCTGAGCAAAGACGAGTTCTTCGCCAAGTGCGCCACGGTCAACAAGTGGGTGTTCGAGACCGTGCAGAAGTACAACGGCTCGATCAGCGCCGAGCATGGTGTGGGCATGACCAAGCGTGACTACCTGACCTACAGCCGCTCGGAAGCCGAGATTGGCTATATGCAGGCGATCAAGCAGGTGTTCGACCCGAACGGCATCATGAACCCGGGCAAGATCTTCCCGGTTTAAAACGGCTGCGCGTGGATAGGCTGTGTTGGCCTGTCCGACGCTCCCTGCTCTCGCGACGCTTGCAGCACGCTGGTTTAGTCTTTGGTCGAAACGACAGCCCGCGATGATTCGCCCACCATGGGCGGTCAATTATTCAGATCGCAGGGCGGCTTGCCGTCCTGCACCGCCGGCTCCCACAAAGAGCTGCGCAACGCGTTCCCATAAGGAGTTGCCCCATGAGCTACCAGCATCAGTATGTCGACGGCACCCATATCCACTTCCCCATGGGCAAGGTGGTGTGCATCGGTCGCAACTACGCCGAGCATGCCAAGGAGCTGAATAACCCGGTGCCGACCGAGCCGCTGCTGTTTATCAAGGCCGGTAGCTGTGTGGTGCCGCTGGATGACGGCTTCAGCCTGGTCGAGGGTAAAGGCGATGTGCATTTTGAGGCGGAAATCGCCGTGCTGATCGGCAAGCCGCTGTCGCGCACGCCGAATGCCGAGGAAGTGCGCGACGCGATTTCCGGTTTCGCCCCGGCGCTGGATCTCACCCTGCGCGACCTGCAGGCCACGCTCAAGGCCAAGGGCTATCCGTGGGAAACCGCCAAGTCCTTCGATGGCGCCTGCGTGCTGGCGCCCTTCGTGCCGGGTGATGCCGTCGAAGACCTGGCCGATATCGGCATCCGTCTGAGCATCAACGGTGAAGTGCGTCAGGACGGCAACAGCCGCGACATGCTCAACCCGATCCTGCCGATGATTCAGCACATCTGCGGCCACTTCAGCCTGCAGCCGGGCGATGTGATTCTCACCGGTACGCCCGTGGGTGTCGGCCCGTTGCACAAGGGCGATGAGCTGGAGCTGGAGCTGGTGGGTCATAGCCGTTTTAGTAGCCGCGCGTTGTAATACCTGGCCTGCGCGCAGCCATCCAATTCGGGGGCCTGGAGGCACCCGGCGGCTGACGGCGTAACCGAAACTTAAGCGTTGCTCTCTAGTCTGATAGCCACCGTTCTTGTGAGTAGTGTGCGATGTCGATCTGGGTTGCTCGGCTAGGGCGTGTGCGCGGGCGAATCCTGCTGTTGTTGCTATCGCTGGTTGGCGTGTTACTGGTGAATTACCGCCATTGGGACGATCGTCTGTCTTTCTGGGCGGCCGAGCAGCAAGTGAGCATCGCCGAGCAGCAGCAGAGTATCTGGTTGCCGGGTTACCGGGCGGTGCTGCAGGGCAAGCCGCTGCAAGGGCTGGAGGACGATGAGGTCTCCGGGCTGACCTACAGCGCCGAGAGCGACACGCTGTTTACCGTGACCGGCAAACACCCGCAATTGATTGAGCTGACCCTGGACGGCCAGGTGTTGCGGCGCATTGATCTGCACGGCTTTTCCAACCCGGAAGGGGTGGAGGTGCTTGCCGGTGGTCGTCTGGCGATTATCGATGAGCGCAAGCGTACCCTGAGCACCTTCAAGCTGGGCGCATTGACCCGCCGCCTGGAGTTCACCGAATTACCCTCTCTCGACCTGGGCTTTGCCGACGCCGGCAACAAGGGTTTCGAAGGCATTGCCTGGGACTCGCGCAACGAGCGGGTATTGCTGGGCAAGGAGCGTGGCCCATTAGGCTTGTTCAGCTTGCCATTCCCCGGTGAGGATGGCTCTGCCGGTGTGTTGCAGCCGCTGGCCTCTGGGCAGCTGTTCCTAAATGATATTTCTTCGTTGACCTACGATGCGCGCACGGGGCACTCCCTGGTGCTTTCTGATGAGTCGCGCCTGTTGCTGGAGGTGGACGAGCAGGGCGAGCCGGTCAGTTTTATCAGCCTGGGCATGGGCATGAATGGCTTGCGCAGCGGCATCAAGCAGGCCGAAGGGGTGACGATGGACAAGCAGGGCAACATCTATATCGTCAGTGAACCCAATCTGTTCTATGTGCTGCGCAAACAGCCAGCGCTTCAGCCCGGCAGTGATTAAGCCTGGTTTCAGCTAGCCCCTCTATTCTGGCTCCATCACCGAACTGATTAGAGGGTTACCCCATGACGCGTTTCAGCTTGGCTTTGCTGCTGGTGCCACTGTTCTCCAGTACCGCTATGGCTACGGGTTACACCGGCCCTGGCGCGGCCACCCAGGTCACCAGCGTGGCCGCGGCGCTAAAGGCTGCGGATGACACCCCGGTGCTTCTGCAGGGGCAGATCGTCAAGCGTCTGCAGGATGAGCTGTATGAGTTCAAGGACGCCAGCGGCACCATCCATGTTGAGATTGATGATGAGCATTGGCCAGCCCAGGCTATTGCCGAGACGGCTACAGTGAAGATCAGTGGTGAGGTCGACCATGACCTTAACAGCCGTGAAATCGATGTTGAGTACCTTGAGCTGGTCGAGTAAAACCGTCACCGCTTAATTGTGTCAGCCCAAGGCCATGCCGGGGCTGACGTCGGTGTGTCGCCGTTGTTGTTTGCGAGTGAGTTGCCATGCGAGACCATTTCACCTTGAAGCGTCTGTTGTTGAGCCTGATTGTGCTGGGGTTGCTGCTGCTTGGGCTGCTCGCTCAGGAGTACCGCCTGTTTGAGCGGGGTTGGTTCAATCTGCAGCAATGGCAGCAGGCCGGTAACGGGCAGCAGGAGTCGATGCTGTTGGCTGATTACCAGGTGGATATTGAAGCCAAGGTGATCGAAGGGCTGAATGACGATGTCTCGGCGCTGACCTACGATCCGGACCGCCATAGCCTGTTTACCGTGACCAATCAGAAGCCGCAGTTGATCGAGTTGTCGCTGGATGGCGAGGTACTGCGGCGTATCGACCTGCATGGTTTTGGTGATGCCGAAGCGGTCGAGTACATCAGTCAGGGCCTGTACGTGATTATCGATGAGCGCCAGCATCGTTTGATCAAGGTACGGGTGGATGATGCCACCACCGAGTTGCATGCCGACCAGGCGCAGCAGTTCTCGCTAGGCATCGGCTTGAGTGGCAACAAGGGCTTTGAGGGCTTGGCCTACGACTCGGCCGGCCACCGCCTGTTTGTTGCCAAGGAGCGCGACCCGATCCGTATCTACGAGATTCACGGTTTTCCCCGCAGTGATCCGCAGGGGCCCTTTGCCGTGCATGTGCTGGATAATCAGGAGCGCGATGCCGGGTTGTTTGTTCGTGACCTTTCCAGCCTGCAGTTTGATGAGCGCAGCGGCCATTTGCTCGCGCTGTCGGATGAGTCCCGGCTGGTGCTGGAGCTGAATACCGAGGGCAAGCCGATCAGCAGTCTGTCACTGCTGCGTGGGCGTAACGGCCTGACCCACAGCGTGCCCCAGGGGGAGGGCATCGCCATGGATAATCAGGGTGTGCTGTATCTGGTCAGTGAGCCCAATCTGTTCTATCGCTTCAAGAAACCAGGCGACTAGGGCGTGATGTGAGCGTTGCGGCTGGTGCTTGCAGCAGCCCTGCGGTTTTCCACTCGAAGCCCAGGGTCAGGCCGATAGCGGCACAGGCCAGGCCGCCTGCCAGCCCCCACCACACGCCAGAGGCGCCCCAGCCCAGCGGAAACGCGAGCAGCCAGGCCAGCGGTGCTCCCACCAGCCAGTAGCAGGCCAGCCCCACCCAGAAGGTGGTCTTGGCGTCCTTGAGGCCACGAATCGCGCCCATGGCAATGGTCTGGATGCCGTCGAAAAACTCGAACCAGGCGGCAATCGCCAGCAGGGCCACGGCCATGGCCACCACCTCGGCATAGGCGCTGTCTGTCGAGTCGAGAAACAGCCCGACTACCCAATGTGGCGCCAACCAGAACAGGCAGGCGAAACCCAGCATGCAGGCTGCTCCCAGGGCGATGCCCAGGCGGCCCGCCTGACGTGCCTGGAGCAGGCGCCCTGCGCCGAAGTGTTGACCGATGCGGAAGGTTACCGCGTAGGAAATGCCCACCGGCACCATAAAGGCTACATACACCGACATGATCGCGATCTGGTGTGCCGCCAACTGGAGGCTGCCCAGCGCGCCCATGCACAGCGCGGCAAAGGCGAACAGTCCGGACTCCACTGCATAGGTGCCGCCAATCGGCAGGCCCAGGCGTAGCAGTTCTTTTAGCTCAACCCAGGCTGGTCGCAGCAGTCCACGCCACAGTGGATAAGGGCTGTAGGCGCTATGGCGCATGACATGCCAGGCCAGCAGCAACGCCATGACATTCATCACCACGGCGGTGACCAGGCCGATCCCGGCCAGCCCCAATGCTGGCAGGCCAAACCAGCCCTTGATCAAGGCATAGTTGAGGACGAAATTGGCCAACGCGCCGCCAATACTGATGGCCATTACCGGGCCGGGCCGGTCGATGGCGCTGGTAAAACCGCGCAGGGCCATAAAACTCATATAACCGGGCAAGGCGAACACCAGGGTGGCAAGAAACTGCATGGCGCCGCTGACGTTCTCTGGCTGTTGGCCGAAATACAGCAGCGCCGGGCCCAGGTTCCACAGCGCCAGGCCGGCCAGCAACGCCAGGCCCCAGCCCAGCCACAGGCCGTTCTGGGTCAGGCGGGTGACGCCGGCAGCGTCCTGCGCACCGTGGCGGATGGCGACCAGATTGCCGACCGAGGCAATCGCTCCGACACAGAAGATCGAGACAAAGGAGTAACTGGCCGCACCCAGGCCGCCGGCCGCCAGGGTTGCAGGGCCGAGCAGGCCCATCATCACGGTGTCGGTAAATACCATCAGCACATGCGCCAACTGCGCGGCAATCAAGGGGCCGGCAAGTTGCAAAATAGCGCGCAGTTCGTCACGAAGCGGTTGCAGCATGATGAGTTCTACTCAGTTAGAAGGATTGCCCGGCTGATCCGCTCAGGCAGAGAATGCGCCTATTCTCATAAGTCGACCGCGACAGCACAAAAGGATAATAGCGATGACAGGCATGATTATTACTCATGGATTGCAGGCATGAGCCAGCGCTTGCCACCGCTCTATGCCCTGCGCGCCTTTGAGGCCGCTGCGCGGCACAGCTCCTTTACTCGCGCGGCTGAAGAGCTGGCGATTACCCAGAGTGCAGTCAGCCGGCATGTGCGCACATTGGAGGAGCACTTCGCTTGCCGGCTGTTCGAGCGTCGCGGCCGCAGTCTGCAGCTCACTGAGGCAGCGCGCATGTTGCTGCCGGGTCTGCGGGATGGTTTTGAAGCGCTGGAGCGGGCCTGCAACACCCTGCGTGTCGACGATACGGTACTGCGTCTGAAAGCCCCGTCGACGCTGACCATGCGCTGGCTGCTGGCGCGCCTGTCGCGTTATCGCCTGAGCAGCGCCAGTGAAGTGCAGCTGACCAGCGCCTGGATGGACGTGGACAAGGTGGACTTTCTGCATGAACCGTTCGATTGCGCGGTGCTGCTTAGCGAAGGCGACTTCCCGGATGAATGGGAAAGCACCGAGCTGTTTGCCGAATGGCTGATTCCAGTCTGCGCGCCTGAAGCGCTGACGCAGCAACCCTGGGACTTGCCGCGCTTGCAGGCGGCCGAATTGTTGCACCCCACCCCGGACCGCCGTGACTGGCGGCAATGGTTGCAGGCCATGGGGTTGGCCGATCAGGTGCCGCTAAAAGGTGGCCAGGTGTTCGATACTCTGGAGCTGGGTATGGTCGCCGCCGCCCGTGGCTATGGTGTCTCGATCGGTGATCTGGTCATGGTCGCTGAAGATGTGGCCCAGGGGCGGCTCGGCCTGCCCTGGCCCAGCGCGGTGCCCAGTGGTTGCAGTTACTACCTGGTGTGGCCGAAAGCGCGCCGCGCTCAGGAGCGCTTTCGCCGTTTGCGTGATTATCTGGTGGCCGAGGTGGCGGCCATGCAACTGCCGGCGGTGCAAGGGTTGTCGGAGACTTGAGCAGATCCGCTCTGGCGTAAAAAATATTGGACTATAAAAATTGTTCTTATGTATTTTTATTGTTATTTATCAACTAGTTATGATTTATTTATGATTCATAAAAGCGATCGTTTGGGTAGCCTTGTCAAACAATTAGCACTTATTTGTTTGACATATTTTACGGCTTTGGCAGACTTGCTCGCAGGGTGTAGGGGCTCACAGGTGCCTATACCAACCGCACAACAGGGTGCGTGCAGCCGTACTGACGGTCCTGCAAAAGCAATGGCCGGCTGACCGGCCCCAAGGTGAAGTATGTCCAGCAACGATTCCAACAAGCGCCCTGCGGCGCGTAAACCGGTGGTGCTCATGTCCATGGGCACTCAGGAGCGCAAAGGCCACGCTTATCAGGTCATGACCCACAAATACATTACGCCATTGGCTGAGCTGTCCGGCTGTGTGCCGCTGCTGGCGCCAAGCTGCTGTGGTGCCGATGACATTGATCAATACCTGTCGATGGTCGATGGCGTGTACCTGACCGGCGCGGGTAGCAACATTGATCCGGCCCTGTACGGGCAGAAGAACAAGACCCCGAGCAAGGGTCAGGATAAAGCCCGTGACCTGTTCGATATTCCGCTGATTCGCGCCGCACTTGAGCGTGGCCTGCCGTTGTTTGCCATCTGCCGTGGCATGCAGGAAATCAACGTGGCATTCGGTGGCAGCATTCACCAGAAAGCCTATGAAGTGCCGGGCTTCAATGACCATCGCGAAGATTCCAACGATCCGGTGGCGGTGCAATACGCCGACAGTCATACGGTGCAGGCGCTACCTGACAGCTGGTTTGCGAAATTGATGGGCGCTGCGCCGTTCGCCGTCAACTCGTTGCACGGTCAGGCCCTTGACCAGTTGGGCACGGGCATCGAAGCCCTGGCCCATGCCGAAGATGGTCTGGTCGAGGCGATTCATCTGCCGGGCGTTGAACAATTCACTCTGGCGGTGCAATGGCACCCGGAATGGCAGGCGGCGCAGAACCCGCATTCGGTGAAAATCTTCCAGGCCTTCGGCGATGCCTGTCGTGCGCGTGCTGCGCAGCGCGCTCAGTAAGCGCCGGAGTGATACGAGAAGCCCCGCAATGCGGGGCTTTTTTGTGGGCGGCGCTCAGGTTTCGCTGCTGCTGGGGCGGTATTGCAGTGCTTCCGCCAGGTGCGCGGGGGCAATATCCGCAGCGGTGTCCAGATCCGCCAGGGTGCGGGCGACCTTCATCACGCGATGGGCCGCACGCAGGCTCAGCCCCAGGCGTTCACAGGCATTCTCCAGCCATTGCCGGTCTTCATCGCGCAGGCGGCAGTGCTGTTGCACGCCTTGCAGATCGAGGTGCGCATTGGCGCAGCCTTGGCGAGCCAGTTGCTGTTGGCGCGCTTGTACCACCTGCGAGGCGAGTTCGGCACTGCTAGGTCCGTGCTCACCGCTGGTGGCGAGGCGGGTGGTTTCCCGTGGCACATTGAGGTGCAGGTCAATGCGGTCGAGCAGCGGACCGGAGAGCTTGCCGCGATAGCGCTGAACCTGCTCACTGCTGCAGCGACAGCGCCCGGACGGGTCGCCGAGGTGCCCGCAGGGGCAGGGGTTCATCGCCGCGACCAGTTGGAAGCGTGCGGGAAAGCGTACTTTGTCACGGGCCCTGGCGATCACAATGTGGCCACTTTCTAGAGGTTCGCGTAAGACCTCCAGTACCTTGCGGTCAAACTCCGGGAGCTCGTCCAGAAACAGCACCCCCTGGTGGGCCAGGGTTATTTCCCCAGGCTGCGGGCGACTGCCTCCTCCGACCAGTGCCGGCCCGGATGCACTGTGATGGGGCGTGCGAAAGGGGCGCTGTGGCCAGGCGGTCAATGGGCTGTGGCTGGCCACGGAGTGAATGGCAGCCACTTCCAGCGCTTCGTGTTCATCGAGGGGAGGCAGTAGGCCGGGCAGGCGACTGGCCAGCAGGGTTTTGCCGGTGCCGGGCGGGCCGGTAAACAGCAAGTTGTGCGAGCCGGCAGCCGCCACCAGCAGTGCGCGTTTGGCGGCAATTTGCCCTTGCACGTCTGCCAGGTCCGGGTAGGGCATTACCTGGCGCAACAGACCCTGCGCTTGATAGGGCGCGAGGGGTGTCTGGCCGCTGAGATGGGCGGCAATTTCCAGCAAGTGCTCGACCGCAATAACCGTCAAGCCGGAGGCCAGGCTGGCTTCCTCGGCGTTAGCCCTGGGCACTACTAAGGTGCGTCCAGCGGCGCGCGCGGCCAGCGCGGCGGGTAATACGCCCTGCACCGGGCGAATCGCTCCGGACAGCGCCAGTTCACCCAGGCATTCGAGATGTTCCAGTGCGGCTGCCGGCACCTGGCCGCTGGCGGCAAGAATGCCGAGGGCAATCGCCAGGTCGAAGCGACCGCCGTCTTTTGGCAGATCCGCCGGGGCCAAGTTGAGGGTGATGCGCCGGGGCGGGAAGTCAAAGGCGCAATTGAGGATGGCGCTGCGCACCCGGTCCTTGCTTTCCTTGACTGCGGTTTCCGGCAAACCGACCAGGGCCAGTGAAGGCAAGCCGTTGGCCAGGTGGGCCTCGACGGTAACGGCCGGGGCTTCAACGCCGACTTGGGCGCGGCTATGGACTATGGCCAGGGACATCGATCACTCCTTGATCGGCGAATACATCCGTTCGAACAGCTTACTCGTTGCTGGCTGGTGCCTGTGCGTTGCGCGCTTCCATTTCGGCCACCTTTGCTTCGAGCGCTTCCAGGCGCGCACGGGTGCGGGCCAGCACGACCATCTGGCTGTCGAACTCGTCGCGGCTGACCAGATCGAGTTTGCTGAAGGCGCTTTGCAGCAGCACTTTGAACTGGGCTTCGAATTCGCCGCGGGGCAAGGGTGCATCAGCGTTGAACAAGCGCGAAGCGTGGGTGGTCAGGGCGTCTAGCAGGGCTTTAGGTGGCAGCATGGTGAGGTTCCGTTTACAGGTGGCGGCAGTGTAGCACGCAGCTTTCTCCGGCTTGCCGGGAGGGGGCGGTGCAGGGCTGGGGCTTTCTGCACGGTTTTTGCGCGCTGCTTGCTGGGTCGTTGCACTGTTGTTGTGCGTTGGCGCTTGGCGAGTACTGGGTCAAACACCCTGTTATCAGGCTAACTGCATGAAATAAATAGGTTTTTTGTGATCTGGCAAGCTTTCTGCTTTGTCTCTTGCGACGCATGCACCGATGCAGTTCCGGTGCGTCAGGCGAGGCGGGGAAGTGTTTCGTCGGGAGCGGTTGCTGAGCATCGGTGCCGCTGGGTCAGGGCTGCGATGCATTACAAAAGCCAGGCACTGCGCTTAGACTTGGGCCGGGTTCGTAATTCCTGGGGCAAGTCCACCATACACGGGAGAGAGTTACATGAAGCTAGTCACTGCCATCATCAAGCCGTTCAAGCTGGACGACGTCCGTGAGTCACTGTCGGAGATCGGCGTGCAGGGCATCACTGTCACTGAAGTCAAAGGCTTTGGTCGCCAGAAGGGCCACACCGAGCTGTACCGCGGTGCTGAATACGTGGTCGATTTCTTGCCAAAAGTAAAAATCGACGTAGCCATCGCTGACGATCAACTCGATCGCGTGATCGAGGCCATCACCAAGGCTGCCAACACCGGCAAGATCGGTGACGGCAAGATTTTCGTTGTAAACCTGGAACAGGCGATCCGCATCCGTACCGGCGAAACCGGCACCGACGCAGTTTAAGCCTCCGCACGAACCCCCACGCCCCAGGAGTTAAACCATGACTCTGCGAAAAATCGCAGGGCTAGGAGCCCTTTTGTCTCTCGTTCCTGGCTTTGCCATGGCCGAAGAGGCAAGCCTGAACAGCGGCGACACCGCTTGGATGTTGGTCGCCACTGTACTGGTGCTGTTTATGACCATCCCCGGTTTGGCGTTGTTCTACGCCGGCATGGTGCGTTCGAAGAACGTGCTGTCGGTGTTGATGCAGTGTTTTGCCGTTACCGGGTTGATCAGCATTCTGTGGGTCGTCTACGGCTACAGCCTGGCCTTTGATACCACTGGCATGGAGCAAGGGGTGGTTAACCTCAACTCCTTTGTCGGCGGTTTCTCTAAAGCTTTCCTATCTGGTTTGACTCTGGACAGCCTGGTGGCTGGGATTCCGGAGAGCGTGTTCATCACCTTTCAGATGACCTTCGCCATTATCACGCCCGCCTTGATCGTCGGTGCTTTTGCCGAGCGCATGAAGTTCTCGGCCATGCTGATCTTTATGGCGGTGTGGTTCACCCTGGTTTATGCGCCCATCGCGCACATGGTCTGGGGCGGCGATGGTGCACTGATGTGGGATTGGGGCGTGCTCGACTTCGCCGGTGGCACCGTGGTGCACATCAACGCCGGTATTGCCGGTCTGGTGGCCTGCCTGGTGCTGGGCAAGCGCAAGGGTTTTCCGACTACTGCCATGCCGCCGCACAACCTCGGCTACACCCTGATCGGCGCAAGCATGCTCTGGGTCGGCTGGTTCGGCTTCAACGCAGGCTCTGCACTGGCCGCCAACGGCAGTGCCGGTATGGCCATGCTGGTGACCCAGATTGCTACCGCTACAGCGGCACTGAGCTGGATGTTCGCCGAGTGGATTACGCATCGCAAACCAAGCGTTCTGGGCATTGCCTCGGGTGCTGTGGCGGGGCTGGTGGCGATCACGCCGGCATCCGGTACGGCGGGGCCGATGGGGGCTCTGGCGATTGGTCTGGCCAGCGGGGCGATCTGCTTCTTCTGCGCCACCAGCCTGAAACGCAAGCTGGGGTATGACGATTCCCTCGACGTGTTCGGCGTGCACGCCGTGGGCGGCATTGTCGGCGCCATTCTCACCGGGGCGTTTGCCGCACCGGCCTTGGGTGGCTTCGGCACGGTGGAAGATATTCCAGCGCAGCTATGGACCCAGTTCGAAGGAGTGGCCTTCACGGTGCTGTACACCGCGGTGGTGACCTTCGTGATTTTGAAAGTGATCGACCTAGTAATGGGCCTGCGTGTCAGCGAAGAGGAAGAGACCATCGGCCTCGATCTCGCCCTGCATAACGAGCGCGGCTACAACCTGTAAGCACACGGAGCACGTCCGGCGCCAACCCGGACGTCTTAACCGAATAGCGCGAAAAAGCGCAACGGCAAGAGGTGAACCATGGACAACACAGCATTGACTGCACTGCAGTACGGTTTTGATACCTTCTACTTTTTGGTTTGCGGCGCCCTGGTCATGTGGATGGCAGCGGGTTTTGCCATGCTCGAATCGGGTCTGGTGCGGGCCAAGAACACCACTGAAATTCTCACCAAGAACATCGCCCTGTACGCAGTGGCGAGCGTCATGTACCTGGTGATCGGTTACCACATCATGTACTCCAGTCCGGAGGGCGGCATCCTGCCAAGCCTAGGCTTCCTGTTGGGTGAAGAGAACAGCGTTGAGTCGGTGCTGGCCGGCGGTGACGACGCGCCTTACTACTCGGCCCGTTCGGACTTCTTCTTCCAGGTGGTGTTTGCCGCGACCTGCATGTCGATCGTCTCCGGTGCCGTGGCTGAGCGCATGAAGCTGTTCGCCTTCCTGGCGTTCGCCGTGGTCATGACCGGCTTCATCTACCCGGTACAGGGCTTCTGGAAATGGGGTTCGGGCTTCCTCAACGAAGCCGGCTTCCTCGACTTCGCCGGTTCTGGCGTGGTGCACATGGCCGGTGCTTCCGCTGCCCTGGCTGGCGTGCTGCTGCTGGGTGCACGTAAAGGCAAATACGGCCCGAATGGCCAGGTCAACGCCATTCCGGGTGCCAACCTGCCGATGGCAGCACTGGGTACCTTCATCCTGTGGATGGGCTGGTTCGGCTTCAACGGTGGCTCGCAGCTGAAGATGAGCACCATCGAAGATGCCAACGCCGTGGCTAACGTGTTTGTTAACACCAACATGGCTGCTGCCGGTGGCCTGATCGCTGCGCTGATCGTCGCCCGTGTCCTGTTTGGCAAGGCGGACCTGACCATGGCCCTCAACGGCGCTCTGGCGGGCCTGGTGGCGATTACTGCCGAACCGCTGACCCCGACTGCTCTGCAGGCAACCCTGATCGGTGGTGTGGGTGGTGTACTGGTGGTGTTCTCGATCCTCGGCCTGGACAAGCTCAAGCTCGACGATCCGGTCGGCGCCATCTCGGTGCACGGTGTAGTCGGTATCTGGGGCTTGCTGGCGGTCTGCCTGACTAACGGTGACGCTACTCTGGGTGCGCAGCTGCTGGGTATCGGTTCGATCTTCGCCTGGGTCTTTGTTTGCAGCCTGATCGTTTGGTCCATCATCAAACTGGTGATCGGCCTGCGGGTTAGCGAGGAAGAAGAATACGAAGGTGTGGACATCGCCGAATGCGGTATGGAAGCCTATCCGGAATTCACCAAGCGTTAATTCCTGCGGCTTAGACTAAGGGCGCCTCATGGCGCCCTTTGTTTTTTCTGCGGGCGCGTTAGAATGCGCGCCGTTGGGCGCTCATCGCCATTGAGCGGCGTTCGACCCGCAGTTAAATCTAGAGATTTTTTTCAGCGACGTTAGAAAGCTGACGCAGCTGGGCTATAACTACTCTGCTTTTCGCAAGTCATGAGGTTGGAACATGAGCGACGAAGATCTGGAACACGACGAATTAGAAAGTGCTGACGACGATGAGGGCGAGGAGCTGGCCGCCGCTGATGATGGTGACAGCAACGATGACGACGATGGTGACGATGAAATCGTCCCGGTTAGCAAAAGCAAAAAAGCCAAGGCGGCTGTTTCTGTAGAAGAGCTGCCCAGCGTCGAAGCCAAGCAAAAGGAGCGTGATGCGCTGGAGCGTGCCATGCAAGAGTTCCTCTCGCGTGGTGGCAAGGTGCAGGAGGTCGAGCCGAATGTGGTTTCCGACCCGCCCAAGAAGCCGGATAGCAAGTACGGCAGCCGTCCTATCTAAGAGGCTGCACGAAGACAAAAAGCCCGCAGGCCATAAGCCTGCGGGCTTTTTTGTGGCCTGCCATCCACGGCGGTCACCCCTTCGGGGCCGTCGCTGCGCGACGTCAAAAATCGCTCCCGGCGATTTTTTGTGGCGGCCATTCGTGGCGGTTAAGCGCTGTTTATGCCCAGCTATGCAGCAATGCCGGCAGCTCGGCCAGGCTGCGAATCTGTGCATCCGGGTTGCTGTCGGCTTCCCAGGATTTGCCTTGCGGGTTGAACCAGATAGCGCGCATGCCGGCGGCCTGGGCTCCGGCGATGTCGTCGCTGGGGTGGTCGCCGATATGCACGGCATGTGCGGCGGCAATCCCGGCGCGTTTGAGCGCCTCTTCGAAGGGTTTCGGGTCCGGCTTGCCGATGCCCAGTTCCTCGGCGCACAGGGCAAACTGGAAGTAATCAGCCAGGCCCAGGCGGCGCACGTCGGCATTGCCGTTGGTGATCACCCCGAGCTGGAAGCGATTGGCCAAGGCTTCAAGGGTTGGGTGCACTTCGGCGAACAGCTCGACCTGGTGGCGTGCGGCAAGAAACACCTGAAAGCCTGTTTCGGCCAGTGCTTGCGCCTCGTTGTGCGGGTAGCCGGCGTCTGTCAGGGCCAGCAGGAGAATGCGACGGCGCAGCTCGCTGAGGCGATGTTTGAGCATCGGTTCAGCTTGCAGCAGGCGCGCGCGAATCGACCACAGGTGCTCCACCGGTACGGCGCCCAAGCGTGGGGCGTGTAACGCCAGCCAGTTGCGCAGCGCCGCCTCGGCGTCCTGCATCACCGGGGTGACATCCCACAGGGTGTCGTCGAGGTCGAAGGTGATCAGCTGAATGCTCATTCTGTACTGCCTTTGCGTTTGGCCCGTGGATGAGCCTGGTCATAGACCGTGGCCAGGTGCTGGAAGTCCAGGTGGGTGTAGACCTGGGTGGTGGCGATGTCGGCGTGGCCGAGCAACTCCTGCACGGCGCGCAGATCCTGGGACGACTCCAGCATATGACTGGCGAAGCTGTGGCGCAGCATATGCGGGTGCAGGTGTTGGCCCAGTTCGCGCACACCGGCCTGGTGTACACGCAGTTGCACCGCCCGTGGGCCGATGCGGCGGCCCTGCTGGCTGATAAACACCGCGCCATCACTCGGATTGGCCAGGGCGCGTAACGGCAGCCATTGCTGCATGGCCTCGCGCGCCATGCGGCCAAGCGGCAACTCGCGGGTCTTATTGCCTTTGCCGAGTACCCGCACCAGGCCGGCAGGCAGGTCGAGGCCGTCGAGATTCAGGCTGACCAGCTCCGACAGGCGCAAGCCTGATGAGTAGAACAGCTCCAGCATGGCCTGGTCGCGGCGGGCAATAAAGTCGTCTTCCAGGGCGCCGTCGAGCAATTGTGCGGTGCGGTCGGCATCCAGGGTTTTTGGCAGGCGGCGTTCGCCCTTGGGTGGGGTCAGGCCGCTGGCGGGATCAACCTGGCAGTGACCTTCACGAATCAGGTAACGGTACAGCCCACGGGTGGCCGAGAGCAGGCGCGCCAGGCTGCGGCTGGATTGGCCTTGCATATGCAGGCGGCCGACCATGCGCCGCAGGCGCGCCGCGTCGAGTGCCGTCCAACTGTCGAGCTGCTCTTGCGTGCAGAACGTCAGCAGCGTGCTCAGGTCGTGGCCGTAGCCGCTCAGGGTGTGCGGGGAAAGCTGGCGCTCGCTGCGCAGGTGTTCCAGGTAGGCGTCCAGGAGGTCTTGCATGGAGGCTCCCTGCGGTGGCGTGCGGCGGATGGGTATCGCTCTGCTCAACCGATCCTACGATTTGTTGCGGTTATCTAACCGAGCGCAGTGGCGTGGCAAAACCCGGCACCACGCGCCCCAAGACCTCGGCGATGTAGCCGAGGAACAGGGTGCCCAGCGAGCTTTTGTAATGCTGCGGGTCAGTGCTGCCGATGGCCAGTACGCCATGCAGGCCCTGGTAGTTGATGCCGACGACTGCCGCTGAGCCAACGTGTGCGCCATCTGCGCTGCCAAACAAGAAGTTCAGCTCATGCTCACGCAATACGCCGCAGATGGTCTTGCCGCCGGCCAGGAGGCCGCCGATGGCCTGGTGTGCTTCGGCACTGCTGACCGAGCGACCGACTGGCAACGGCGCGTCGCTGAACAGAATCAGGCTGACGAAGGGCACCTGGAACTCACTGCGCAGGCTGTCTTCGACGCAGCTGACCACCGCTTCCAGGCTGTTGGCGTCGAGCAGGTCGAGTACCAGGCGGCGGGTCTTGTCGAACAGACGGTCGTTGTCGCGGGCCACATCCATTAGCTGTGAAAGGCGGTGGCGCATCTCGATGTTGCGCTCGCGCAGCAGTTTCACCTGGCGCTCGACCAGCGACACGGTATCGCCGCGCTGGTGCGGAATACGCAGCTCGGGGATCAGCTCGTCGTGGTCGATAAAGAATTCCGGGTGCAGGCGCAGATAGGCGGCAACGGTTTCCGAATCCAGTGGCTTGGGTGAATCCTGCTTGTCGGTCATAGGCGAACCTGTCCTTCGTACACACGTACTGCGGGTCCGGTCATCATAACGGGCTGACCTGCGCCTGCCCACTCGATGCTCAGTTTGCCGCCGGGCAATTCGATTTGCACCGGTGAATCCATCCAGCCCTGGCTGATCGCGGCAACCGCAGCGGCGCACGCCCCGGTGCCGCACGCCTGGGTTTCCCCGGCGCCACGTTCCCAGACGCGCAGCTTGGCACGCTGGCGATCAACCACCTGCAGAAAGCCGACATTGACCCGCTGCGGGAAGCGCGGGTGATGTTCGATCTTTGCGCCAAGGCTGTGCACCGGTGCAGTGTCGACGCTGTCGACGCGCAGTACGGCATGCGGGTTGCCCATGGACACGGCCGCCAGCTCAACCTGCTGGCCATCCACCGTCAGCGGGTAACTCAGTGCCTGCTCTGCGGCCTGGAAGGGGATTTGCTCGGGCACCAGGCGCGGGGCGCCCATATTGACGCTGATCTGGCCGTCGCTGCGCACGTCCAGCTCGATGACGCCGCCCTTGGTTTCCACGCGGATCTGTTTTTTCACCGTCAGACGCTTGTCCAGCACGAAACGGGCGAAACAGCGCGCGCCGTTGCCGCACTGTTCCACTTCCGAGCCGTCGGCATTGAAGATGCGGTAGCGGAAATCCACGTCCGGGTTGCTTGGTGGCTCGACCAGCAGCAGCTGATCGAAGCCCACGCCGGTGTGGCGGTCGCCCCACTGCTTGGCGTTTTTCGGCTGGATATGCGCGTGCTGGCTGACCAGGTCGAGGACCATAAAGTCATTGCCGAGGCCGTGCATCTTGGTAAAGCGCAATAACATCGGCACTACTCCGGCAGGCGGCTTTCGCCCGCAAAGAGTTCGGCCAGGGTCTCGCGGCGACGCACTTCAAACGCCTGCTCGCCATCCACCATCACCTCGGCGGCGCGGCCGCGGGTGTTGTAGTTGGAACTCATGACAAAGCCATACGCGCCCGCGGAGCTCACGGCCAGCAGATCACCTTCGGCCAGGGCCAGTTCGCGTTCCTTGGCGAGGAAGTCACCGGTCTCGCAGATGGGCCCGACTATGTCGTAATGGCGTGTTGCGCCATCGCGCGGCTGTACCGGCAACACGTCCATCCAGGCCTGATACAGCGCCGGACGGATCAGGTCGTTCATCGCCGCGTCGACGATGGCGAAGTCCTTGTGCTCGGTGTGCTTGAGGTACTCGACCTGGGTCAGCAGTACGCCGGCATTGGCGACAATCGAACGGCCCGGCTCGAACACCAGGGCCAGGTCGCGGCCGGCAATGCGCTCACGCACGGCGGCAATGTAGTCGCCAGCCAGCGGTGGCTGCTCGTCACGGTACTGCACGCCGAGACCGCCGCCCAGATCCAGGTGTTTGATCTGGATGCCTTGTTCTGCAAGGTTGTCGATCAACGCCAGCAGGCGATCGAGGGCATCGAGGAACGGCGGCAGGGTGGTGAGCTGCGAGCCGATATGGCAATCGACACCAACGATCTGCAGGTTCGGCAGGGTCGCAGCGCGGGCGTATACCGCTGGCGCGTCGCTGATGGCGATGCCGAACTTGTTTTCTTTCAGGCCGGTGGAAATGTACGGGTGAGTGCCTGCGTCCACGTCCGGGTTGACCCGCAGCGAGATCGCGGCGGTCTTGCCCAGTTCGGCAGCGACGATCTGCAAACGCTCCAGCTCGTCGGTGGATTCGACGTTGAAGCAGTGCACGCCGACTTCCAGCGCACGGCGCATGTCATCACGGCTCTTGCCGACGCCGGAGAAGACGATTTTGCTGGCTTCACCGCCGGCGCTCAGTACGCGCTCCAGCTCACCCCGGGAGACGATGTCGAAGCCGGCGCCGAGACGCGCCAGGACATTCAGCACGCCGAGGTTGGAGTTGGCCTTGACGGCAAAGCACACCAGATGCGGCATGCCTTGCAGGGCATCGGCATAGGCACGGTATTGCGCTTCGATGTGCGCACGCGAATAAACGTAGGTTGGCGTGCCGAAGCGTTGGGCGATGGCGGACAGCGCCACACCTTCCGCGAACAGCGTACCGTCGCGGTAGTTGAAGGCGTTCATGCGGTGTCCTTATTCGGGCTGGGTTTCAGCGGCAGGTTCAGCCGCAGGCTCGGCCTGTACAGGAGCGGGCGCGCTTTCTTCCGGCAGGTACAGTGGGCCTTTCTGGCCGCAGCCAGCGAGCAGTGTGCTGAGCGCAACCACGGTGAAAAGGGCAGTAAATAGCCGCTTCATGGTGAAATCCCTGTAATAAAGCATAGATGCGCAGGAGTATACCGGCCCCCCGGCAGCTTGCCTATGCGCTGGGGTTCCCGCCTGGCGGGGCTTTGCCTGTATCTTTGGCGCTAGGGTCTGTTCCCATTTCGGCGCGGCCGCGAACGAAACGGGAACAGACCCTCGCTTTGCACTCATCGCCAGTGATCAGGAGCCTGGATGGACAACCCCGTACCCGTAAGCAGTTCGGTCTCAGTTGCTTACCTGCAAGGTTTGCTCGATTACCTGGAGCGCCAGGGTATTGATACGGCTGAGCTGCTTGGGCAGGTGCAGCTGAGTCCACAGATTCTTGCCCAGCGCGACCAGCGCATCGCCGCCAGCACTTACCTGGAATTGCTCGGCCATGCTGTGCAGTTGACCGGCGATGAGCAGCTGGGGCTGCACCTGGGTGAGGCGGTACGCCCCGGTTACTACGGCGTGCTCGGTTACCTGATCATGAGTTGCGCGACCCTGGCGGATGCGTTGCACCGCCAGGCGCGCTATGCCGCGTTGGTAGGGAATTTGGGGCGTGTCGATCTGCTTGATGAGCCGCCGCGCGAGGGGCTTGAGGCACAAGTGGCGCACAGCTGGCAGCCGTTGTTGCCGCAGCAACAGCGGCAGTTGAGTGAAGAAACCCTGGCCGGCTGGGTGACTTTTGGGCACTGGATCAGTGGCCTGGATATTCCACCCACCGAGGTGCGCTTTCAGCATTCGGCCCCTGCGGATACTGCGCAATACCAACGCATTTTCCGTTGCCCGGTACTATTTGATCAGGCCGATAACGCCCTGGTATTTCCCAAGCGTCTGCTCGCTACACCGCTCGGCCAGGCTGACGCCCAGGTGCGTTTGATGTTGGACGATTATGCCGATCGCCTGCTTGGCGAAATCCAGCAAGGGCAGAGCGTCCTCGACCGCGCACGCCTGGAATTGTCGCGTCAGCTGCCGGAAATGGGCGCCGATCTGCCGCAAATTGCCGCGCGTTTGGCACTCAGCCCGCGTACCCTGCAGCGGCGTTTGCGCGAAGCCGGGTTATCCTTTAACCAGTTGCTGGACGAAACGCGCCAGCAGCTGGTGTTGCATTACCTGCGTGACCCTGCGCTGGAGCTGGCGGAAATTGCCTTTCTGGTCGGTTTTAGCGAACCCGCTTCGCTGGCGCGTGCGTTTCGCCGCTGGACCGGGCAAAGCCCAGGCGAGTACCGCCGCCAGCTGGCGCCATGAAAGCTGCGGCGCTCGGCTATGCGGCGTTGCAAGTAGGCTCGGAATGCTTTCATATGCGCCAGTTTCCAAGACGTTTGCAGTCGTTGAATTTTTTGAGGTAAGCCGTAATGAGTTTGACCGAAGCCCGCTTTCACGATCTGGTCGATGCCACCCAGCAGGCGGTGGAAGATATTTTCGATGACTGCGACCTGGACCTGGATCTGGAGAATTCTGCCGGTGTCCTGACCGTTCGTTTCGAGAACGGTACCCAGCTGATCTTCAGCCGCCAGGAACCACTGCGCCAACTCTGGCTGGCGGCGCGTTCCGGTGGCTTCCACTTTGATTACGACCAGGCCAGTGAGCGCTGGATCTGTGACAGCAGCGACGAGCAGTTGGGTGAAATGCTGGCGCGCATCACTCTGGAGCAATCCGGTGCCGATCTTGAGTTCGAAGAGCTCTGAGGGGGCGGACCAGGAGGTCGCCTCGCCCTGCCGTCGTCAGTGTTGTCTGGATGATCAGGATATTTGCCTGGGCTGTGGCCGTGCCCTGTCGGAAATTCTTGAGTGGAGCAAGGGCGACATGGCGCGCAAGCGGGCGATCTGCGCGGTCGCCGAGTTGCGCTTACAGCAGCGTATCGGGCCACCTTGACCGCATGGTCTTGTTTATTTAATTAGCTGTGTTACGGTCGGCTTAAGCCTTGCAAAACCCCATCTCCGTGATGGGGTTTTGCTTTTTTCACGATCCGTAAAGGGGATATACCCGCACCATGACCAGCACACCTTCGATCACCATCACCCGTCTTGATCTTCAGCGTCTGGAGCATCTGCTCGACAGCCTGGATGATTTCGGTCCCGGTGCAGTGGCCCTGCAGGCCGAACTCGACCGCGCCGATGTAGTCGGGCATGACGAGGTGCCGGCTGGGGTGGTGACCATGAATTCACGGGTGCATTGCCGTGAGGAAAGCAGCGGTAAGGATTACCACCTGACCCTGGTGTATCCGCAGGACGCTGGCGGCGAAGGCAAGGTGTCGATTCTCGCGCCGGTTGGCAGCGCCTTGCTGGGCCTCTCGGTGGGTCAGCATATCGACTGGACTGGGCCGTCCGGCAAGGTACTCAAGCTCACCCTGCTGGCGGTGGAGTACCAGCCGGAAGCCGCGGGTGAATACAGCCGCGCCTGATTGGGTGCAGTTACGCCTTCTGTAGCGCCTGGTTGAGGGCCGCCTCCAGGCGGCTCTTGTAGCGCAGGTAGTGCACGCTTTGCATATGCCCCTCGCCGAGCACGGCGGAGAGATCCAGGTCGGTGATGTAGCAGGGGTAGCGCGCGCCATCGCGGCGCTGCGCGAGAATGTGTTGCGCTACGGCGGCGAATAGATCGCCGGCATACTCCAGTTCGGAAAACTCACGGTGGTTACAGTACAGGGTGACGTGCGAACGCTTGCCATCCCCAGGCTCAACGATCGCCTGCACGTCATAGAACGGGTGACTGATCGCCGAGTGCGGCGCTGGCCGGCGCTCCAGGCGTTGCGCGCGCAACGGCGCGTCGGGCAGCACCTGATAATAGAGCACGTCCAGCGGCTGATTGGCCGGCTGGTTGTCCAGCGGCAGCAACGCACTGCGCCGGTACAGCACCGACTGCAGAAAGCGCTGCAGTGGGGTGAGTAGGCTTTGTTCATCACGATAGGGCATCTGCTGGCGCCACAGGGCATTGTGCTCGTCGAGCACGCTCAATTCAGCCGTAGCCCCGTTTTCGTCCAGTCGATAGAACACCTGAATGCACTGCGGCCGGCCGACTGGCAGGATCAGCGCCAGGTCTTCGCCCTCCAGTGCGCTGCGGTCCAGATGCAGCTCGCTGTAGCCGGGCAGTTCTTCGCCCAGATGGCTAATCAGAGCGGGTAAGTCTTTCAGGCTGGTATGGCTGACTCGGCCGGGCTTGAGTTCAAGCAGGTGGTAGTGCTGTTTGATCTGCAGCAGGTAGCGGTTGGCCTGCTCGCTGCTGAAGCTGCCGAGCGTTTCGCGGAACAGCTCCTCGACCCGTTCGGCTATCGCCGTGGCGCGGTTGCGGCAAAAGCAACGCACGCGCAGGTTGGGTTTGCTGCCGGTGGCGGGCAGGCTGTTGAGAAAGTCACGCAGGCAGTCGAGCAGCGCATGCGGGCCGTCATAGCGAGTCACCAGCAATTCGTTCCAGCTGTTCAGGGTGACCTGATCCATGGTCAGGATCAGGTTCTCGCGCACTCCAGAATAGCCCAGGGCGTCGGTGCGCTCGCTCGTCATGTGCATGTTCATCTGGCTGAACTGCTTGAGCGGGTCGACGCCAACGTTGACCAGCAGCAGCACTTCGCCGGGCACACTGGCGCTGAGCAGTGCTGCTTCGTCGACGGCTGGCAAGGGCAGCGGTACCACCTGTTGCAGGCTGCTGAGCAGGTTGGACAGCTCGTACTCGCTCAAGTCGCTATTGCCCGGGTGGAGTGACAGGCGCGTGCTGTTGTCGATCACGCCGTTGCGCTGGCACCAGGCGAGCAGTTCAATCAGCTCGCGCGAGCGCTTGAGCGGGGCGAAATCTGCCAGGTCTTGGGCGTTGACGCTGCCGTTATACAGCGCCCACAGGCTGTCATTGGGTTCATCCGGGCTGGGGCTCTGGGCCAGGGTTAGGGTGTCTTCGGCCAGGTCCGGGGCGATGCCCGGGTTGATAAATTCGATCTTGCCGGCCTTGCGCTCGAAGGCGGCGTACAGGCGCCGGCCAAGGATGCCGAGGTCACGGCTGTTGAGCGAGCTGCCGGCCTGTTCGCTGCGGGCGAACTCGGAGAGAAAGCGGTAGCTGTAGGTCAGTTCATTGACCAGCATGCGCCGCTCCGCGCTGACCTGGCGCACTTTCCACTGGCTGCGGCTGTCGAGCATGGCCAGTTGCCGGCTGTCCCAGTTCCAGTCGCGGGTCAGGCGCTCCAGCAGCAGGCGCTGCCAGCTCTTGCGGTTGTTGCGCGGTGGCCGGCTGAGCTTCTTGTCGACCTTGAGGTACAGGCAGCGGCGGATCAGCTCCAGGCGTTCATGCTCACCACGGCCGAGCAGATACTCCTCAAGGCGGCGGTACACCACGATATAGGGGTCGAGCTCATCGACATCCAGTTGATTGGCGAACACCGCCTGTTTGAAACGTAGCGACAGGCACTCGACCTTGGGGTGTTCGCTGGCGTAGACCTCGGTCAGCAGCAGCTTGAGCACCGATTTGTAGGGCGACTCGATGCCCTTGAACAGCTGCCACATGCCGGCGCCGATAAATTCTTCCGGCGGGATGCGTGCCAGATGGCCGAGGTCGAGTACATCTTCAGCGCGGATAAAGCGCTTGGCCAGCAGGGTGCTGGTGTAGTGCTGATAACGCTGCTCTTCATACACCGGCACCAGCCACCACAAGGGCGTGCGCCCGCCGAGCCAGATGGCGGTGCGGTAGAACTCGTCGAGAAGCAGGTAATGCTGGGTGGTGCCGCAGTCATCCGAGGTCAGCTGCGCCTCGCGTTCGCCCTGGATAAAACGCGCCGGGTCGATCAGAAAGAAATGCGCTTCGGCGCCGAAGGTGGCCGCCCAGGTTTCCAGCAATGCGCACTTCTTGCTCAGCTCATCCAGCTGTTGTGGGCTGAGGTCGCTGGCATGGCACACCCACAGGTCCATATCGCTTTGCTCGGCCTGGGCGACGGTGCCCAGGCTGCCCATCAGGAACAGCCCGTGAATCGGCAGCACTTGCTTGCCGCGATAGGGTTTGTAGGCGAATGAGCGGGTCAGGCGCTGCACTTCGGAAAGCAGTTCGCTCTCCGGCTCGAAACCGCTGAGACCGGCCGGCGTCAGCCCGGAAACATAGCCCGGTAGCAGTGGATGATTAACGTGGAACAGCAACGGCAGTAGTTTCAAAACCAGTTGCTGGCGTGTTGAAAGTGCCTGCATGGCACGCAGCAGACGGCCATGATTGAGTTTGAGGAAGCGCGCACGTAGCTGCGTCAGCACCTTGCGATCGATACCGTCTTCAATGTCTGGGCGAATTTCCTCGGTACGGCTCATGCTCAGGCTCTGCGCGGCGTAATCATGCCTGGCCAGGTGTTTGGCGGACGGCGGTGGATACAGGGTTTATCGCCTGCGTCGCGGGCAGCTTGAGGATGCCGTGCGACGCAGGTGTTTGGGTTTAAGCGGCTTCGGTCACGTTGAGAATGGTCAGCAGGACTTGGGCGTGTTCCGCCGCATCCAGACCTAGCCCGGTCAGGTAGCCGCCATCGGGCTGGTTGATCAGACCTTTGTCATGCAGGCGTTGGGCGGCAGCAATTGCCGTGGGGGAGGCAGTGTGGTGAACCTTGATTCCTTCCTGGGTGGTGCCCAGGTTGAACAGGGCGAGGATTTCCAGTTCGGCAATCAGTTCGGGGGTAAAGGCCATAAGTACTCCAGCTTCTTGTGTTTGTGAGCTGCGGCCGGCGGCGGCAGCACCCGCTGCGATAAATCGGCTGAAAATAGGCAGCCTGCGCAGGCAGTGTAGTGAAGCACCGCGCAGTCTGCTGTGACCTGATGCTGCCAGAAGTCGGCCGGCAGCGGGGCAAAAATATGCGGAGTTTTTACGTCGGCTGTGCCGGTAGTTCTGGCAGGGCGCGCAGGCCTTGCTCGTAGCGGGCCAGGTCGAAGCCGCGCTCGTCACGCAGCATGACGTCGATTTCATCCGCGAGCACCAGCGCCATCAGTTCGATGATCTCCTCGCGCTCATAGCCAACCAGGGTCAGCTTGTTCAGTACGGCCTGGACAAAGGCCGGTTCGCCGGCTCCGAGTTGGTTCTCGACTGCTTGCACCAGGGTGTCCTGGGCAAAGGCTTCATCGTCTTGTTCGCTCATGTGTTACTCCAGAGAAGGCTTGTTCAAGCCTGGGCAAAATCCTGCAGGGCTTGGCCGGTCAGGCGATAGGTAGTCCATTCGTCCTGGGGCTTGGCGCCGAATGACTCATAGAACTCGATGGCTGGCGTGTTCCAGTCCAGCACGGCCCACTCCAGGCGGCCGCAGCCTTTGCTCACGGCGAGCTGGGCCAGATGCCGCAGCAGCGCTTTGCCCGCGCCGATTTTGCGCTGCTCGGGGCTAACATACAGGTCTTCCAGATAGATGCCGTGCTTGCCCAGCCAGGTCGAATAGCTGAAGAAGTACACGGCATAGCCAATCGGCACGCCGTCCAGCTCACAGATCAACCCATGCGATGTACTGTCAGGGCCAAATAGGCTGGCCTGAATACCGGCAACATCGGTTTTTACCTCGTGCTCGGCTTTTTCGTAGATGGCCAGGTCGATGATGAAACGCAAAATCTGCGCGGAATCGTCAATTGTCGCGGTGCGGATATGCAAGGGCATAAGGTGCTTTCCGAAAGGCTGTAGGTAGGACACTAGCGGGTCGGCAGGTTCGCCAGGAAAAACTCGACCGCCTGGCGCGACTCCAGTCGCACATATCGCTGCAGTGGTGAGGTGCTGCGCATTTCGTCACCATAGCGCTGCCGGTAAATGGCATAGCGCTGCCAGGACCAGACCAGAATGGATTGTTCAGGGCTGAGCTTGAATAGGTTGCCCCAGCGTTCGCGATTGCCGTTCCACAGTTCTTCGTTGCAGACCAATCGCCGCAGGGTGCGCCACAGCACCTGGCGCATTACCGCGGCCTTGGGTAGATCCAGCCAGATCACCATGTCCGAACGCTCCAGCACATGCGGGCGCACTGCGGAGTAGCTGCCTTCCACTACCCAGTTGTCGCCGTGCAGGGCTTCGCTCACGGTTTTTTTGAACTGCTCGGTCGGCAGCGGCTGCCAGTTGGGCTGGTGGTACAGGGCATCCAGCTCAACATGGCGGTAGCCCAGCTGTTGTGCCAAACGGCGCGCCAGGGTGGTCTTACCCGCCCCGGAGCAACCGACTATCGAAATACGCCGTCCTGGCGAATGGGCGGGCATATCAGCGTGTGGCGAGCAGCTCGCGACCACGTACGACTGCTGCGCGCACCTGATTGGGCGCAGTGCCGCCGATATGGTCGCGGGCATTCACCGAGCCTTCCAGGGTCAGCACGGCAAATACATCTTGCTCGATCTGGTCGCTGAACTGGCGCAGTTCGTCGAGGCTCATCTCGGCCAGGTCCTTGCCGCTGTCGACGCCGTACTTCACCGCATGGCCGACGATCTCGTGGCAGTCGCGGAACGGCAGGCCACGGCGTACCAGGTAATCGGCCAGGTCGGTGGCGGTGGAGAAGCCGCGCAGCGCCGCTTCGCGCATGATCGCGTGCTTGGGTTTGATCGCCGGGATCATGTCGGCAAAGGCACGCAGCGAATCGCGCAGGGTGTCGGCGGCGTCGAACAGCGGTTCTTTGTCTTCCTGATTGTCCTTGTTGTAGGCCAGCGGCTGGCCTTTCATCAGGGTCAGCAGGCCAGTCAGGGCGCCGAATACGCGGCCGGTTTTGCCGCGCACCAACTCGGGTACGTCGGGGTTTTTCTTTTGCGGCATGATCGAGGAGCCGGTGCAGAAACGATCCGGCAGGTCGATAAACTGGAACTGCGCGGACGTCCACAGCACCAGCTCTTCGGAGAAACGCGACAGGTGCATCATGGCAATCGAGGCGGCGGCGCAGAATTCGATAGCGAAGTCGCGATCCGACACGCCGTCCAGCGAGTTGCCGCCGACTGCGTCGAAGCCCAGCAATTGCGCGGTGACTTCGCGTTGAATCGGGTAGGTGGTGCCGGCCAGGGCGGCCGAGCCCAGCGGCATGCGGTTGGTGCGCTTGCGGCAGTCGACCAGGCGCTCGTAGTCGCGCGAGAGCATCTCGAACCAGGCCAGCAGATGATGGCCGAAGGTCACCGGCTGGGCGGTTTGCAGGTGGGTGAAACCGGGCATGATGGTCTCGGCTTCACGCTCGGCCTGTTCCAGCAGGCCCTGCTGCAGGCGGGTGATCTCGGCGAGGATCAGGTCGATCTCGTCGCGCAGCCACAGGCGAATATCGGTGGCGACCTGGTCGTTACGCGAGCGGCCGGTGTGCAGCTTCTTGCCGGTAATGCCGATGCGGTCGGTCAGGCGCGCTTCGATGTTCATGTGCACGTCTTCCAGGTCGACGCGCCAGTCGAACTGGCCGGCTTCGATCTCGCCCTGAATGGTTTGCAGGCCGTCGATGATGCTGTCGCGTTCGGCATCGGTCAGTACGCCGACCTTGGCCAGCATGGTCGCATGGGCGATGGAGCCCATGATGTCGTGGCGATACAGGCGCTTGTCGAATTCGACGGAGGCGGTAAAGCGGGCAACAAAGGCGTCGACGGGCTCGCTGAAGCGGCCGCCCCAGGATTGGTTGGTTTTTTCAGTGCTCATGGGCTTCGCTCGGCTAGTGCGCTAAAACGGGCTGACCGCGCAGGGCGGCCGGCAAGACGGAAAAGTGCAGCGATAATAACAGGCTGACCGGCAAAATCGCCGCGTCACGTTGTTGATGGCGGCAGCTAGGCTGAGAACAGGCAGTGTTGCGCCGTTCACAGTTTTGTCGCGGCGGACGCATTTCAGTGCTTTATTTTGCCCGGTCGCTGCTGTCTATCTTGCTGCCGGGCTGGGTCACGCGGAAACTGCGGCGATGAAAATAAAAAACGTTTTAGCCGAAAAACAACCACCACTGGTCGATGACTTCTTCGTACCCGAGCTGTGCCAGCCGGAAGCCCTGCTGAGCATGGTGCTGTTGGCCGAATTGCTGGTGCTGGTGCTGGTATTGTCCGAGCCGATGTTGCCGGGCTTTGACTGGGTACGTCTGGCGTTGACCTCATTGTTTGTGCAATGGATTGTGTTGCTCTCGGCGGCGGTGCTGTGCCGTTTACGCCCGCTGATGGCGCGCATGGCGGCTGCCACGGCGGGAGCGCTGTGTTGTGCGATTGTGGTGGGGTTGAGCCTGGCGTGTACGGCGGTGGCGGACTATTACGAGCTGGGCGGCCCGTTGGCACGCACTGGTGAGGTCAATCTGTACCTGCGTCATGGTCTGATCAGCCTGATCATGTCGGCGCTGTTGCTGCGCTATTTTTACCTGCAAAGCCAGTGGCGCAAGCAGGAGCAGGCTGAGTTGCGGGCGCGTATCGAGGCGCTGCAGGCGCGCATCCGCCCGCACTTTCTGTTTAATAGCCTGAACAGTATCGCCAGCCTGGTGGTGGTCGACCCGTATAAAGCCGAACAGGCAGTGCTGGATCTCTCCGATCTATTCCGCGCCAGCCTGGCCAAGCCCGGCAGTCTGGTGCCCTGGCGCGATGAACTGGAGTTGGCCAAACGATATTTATCGATTGAGCGCTATCGGCTCGGCGAGCGTCTACAGTTGCAATGGGAGGTTGCCGATGTGCCGGACGACCTGCCGATTCCACAACTGACGTTGCAGCCCCTACTGGAAAATGCCTTGATCTACGGTATTGCGCCGCGCATCGAGGGCGGGCTGGTGCGGGTTGAGGCTAATTACCGCGAGGGGGTATTCCAGCTGTGCGTGAGCAATCCATACCAACAACTAGACGAGGAGCCGCCGTCGAACGGTACGCATCAGGCGTTGAGCAATATCGATGCGCGATTGGTGGCACTTTTCGGGCCGCGGGCCAGTCTCAGCGTAGAGCGCCGTGACGGACGCCACTTCACTTGTCTACGCTATCCTTGTGCGAGACCCAAGCAGGAAGCCCGTGCATTATGAATGTCCTGATTGTCGATGATGAACCCCTGGCCCGAGAGCGCCTGAGCCGTATGGTGGGCGAACTTGATGGCTATCGCGTACTTGAGCCCGCAGCCAGCAACGGCGAGGAGGCCCTGAGCCTGATCGACAGCTTGAAGCCGGATGTGGTGCTGCTGGATATCCGCATGCCTGGTCTGGATGGCCTGCAGGTAGCGGCCAAGCTGTGTGAGCGCGAGGCGCCGCCGGCGGTGATTTTCTGCACCGCGCATGACGAATTTGCCCTGGAGGCCTTCCAGGTCAGCGCCGTGGGTTATCTGGTCAAGCCAGTGCGCCCTGAAAGCCTCTCTGAAGCGTTGAAAAAGGCTGAGCGACCAAACCGGGTGCAGTTGGCTGCGCTGACCCGCCCGGCTGCGGACAGCGGTGGCGGCCCGCGTAGCCATATCAGCGCGAGAACCCGTAAAGGTATCGAGCTGATTCCGCTGGATCAGGTCATCTATTTCATTGCCGATCACAAGTACGTGACCCTGCGCCATGCCGGCGGTGAGGTGTTGCTGGATGAGCCACTGAAGGCGCTGGAAGATGAGTTTGGTGACCGTTTCGTGCGTATTCATCGCAATGCCCTGGTGGCCCGTGAGCGTATTGAGCGCTTGCAGCGCACCCCGCTCGGACATTTCCAGCTGTTCCTCAAGGGGATGGGCGAGGAAGCATTGATTGTCAGCCGCCGGCATGTCGCCGGGGTGCGCAAACTGATGCACAACCTTTAGCGTTCTGGCTGGATCTGCTGCGCGCAGGCGATCCGGCGTTGGCAGCAGGCTCGGAATGCTCATTTACAACAGTAAACTCCGCTTGATTCGCTGCGCTCACCCTGCGGGCCAGCCGTTGGCTGTTACTCCGCTGCGCTGCGTATCTCGCCTGTTTCCGCCTTGTTTCGCTCTAGCTCGCAAGATCCGATACTGGTTGCTAAGACGCTTTAGCTGCTAGGGCCGCAGGCCTGATGCGGGCCAGCCTGTTATTATCCCCGGCAGTTCGTTTTCTGGAATTGCCCATGTCACGTGAAATCCGCATCGCCACCCGTAAGAGCGCCCTGGCCCTGTGGCAGGCCGAACACGTCAAAGCCCGTCTGGAGCAGGCGCACCCTGGCCTGGTGGTCAGTCTGGTTCCGATGGTCAGTCGTGGCGACAAGCTGCTTGACGCGCCGCTGGCGAAAATTGGCGGCAAAGGCCTGTTCGTCAAAGAGCTGGAAACCGCGTTGCTGGAGAACCAGGCCGACATCGCCGTGCATTCGATGAAGGATGTGCCGATGGATTTCCCCGAAGGTCTCGGCCTGTATTGCATCTGCGAGCGTGAAGATCCGCGCGATGCCTTTGTCTCGAATACCTTTGCCAGCCTTGATGCGTTGCCTGCCGGCAGCGTGGTCGGAACTTCCAGCCTGCGCCGCCAGGCGCAGTTGCTGGCGCGCCGGCCGGATCTGAAAATCCAGTTCTTGCGTGGCAACGTCAATACACGTTTGGCCAAGCTCGACGCCGGTGAGTACGACGCCATTATTCTCGCGGCAGCCGGCTTGATCCGCCTCGGCTTCGAAGCCCGTATCCGCAGCTCGATCAGTGCCGAAGACAGCCTGCCAGCCGGTGGCCAGGGTGCTGTAGGCATCGAATGTCGCAGTGCCGACAGCGAAATCCATGCCTTGTTGGCGCCGCTGCATCACCGCGATACCGCGTTGCGGGTAACGGCTGAGCGGGCGTTGAACAAGCACCTGAATGGCGGCTGCCAGGTGCCGATTGCCTGTTACGCGCTGCTGGAGGGGGACCAACTGTGGCTGCGCGGCCTGGTTGGTCAGCCGGATGGTTCGCAATTGCTGCGCGCCGAGCAGCGCGCCAGTACGGCCGATGCCGAACTGTTGGGTGTGCAGGTGGCCGAAGCCCTGCTGGCCCAGGGCGCGGCGGCCATTCTGCAGGCTGTATACGGCGAGGCTGCAGCCGAGTGAGTGGTTGGCGTTTGCTGCTGACGCGGCCGACTCAGGAGTCGGCTGCGCTGGCTGCAAGCCTGGCATCGCATGGCATCTACAGCAGCAGCCTGCCGTTGCTGGCCATTGAGGCCTTGGGTGAAAGTGCCGAGCAGCGCACCATTGTTGCCGGGTGGCAGCGCTACTGTGCAGTGATCGTGGTGAGCAAGCCGGCAGCACGCCTGGTTTGTACGTTGCTGGAGCAGCAGAACGTGCTTATCCCGGCCGTGCAATCCTGGTTCAGTGTGGGGGCGGCCACGGCACAGGTTCTGCGTGAGCATGGCCGGCAGGTATATTGCCCCGAACAGGCGGATGACAGCGAAGCTCTGCTCGCGTTGCCACAGTTGCAGCAGGCGCTGACAGCGGTCAGCAGCCCGCGCCTGTTGATTGTTCGAGGCGAAGGTGGCCGTGAGTTCCTGGCCGAACGCTTGCGCGGCCAAGGCGTGCAGGTGGACTATCTGCCACTGTATCGGCGGGTGCTGCCGGATTACCCGCCAGCAGTGCTGGCTGAACGGGTGCAGGCTGAACGCCTGAACGCGCTGGTGGTCAGCAGTGGGCAGGGCTTCGTGAATTTGCGCGAACTGGCCGCTGATGCCTGGGCCGAGCTGGCTCGGCTACCCTTATTTGTACCCAGCCCGCGGGTGGCCGAGATGGCCCGCGCGGCGGGTGCACAATCTGTTGTGGATTGTCGTGGTGCGAGTGCCGCGGCGTTGCTGGCAGCGTTGCAAGCGCAACCTGTCCCAGACCTCTGACGCAAAGGATGGATACGTGAGCGAAGCAACTACTCCGAAAGAGCAAGGCCCGAAAGAGCACGAGCAGGCCCCGCTGGATATGGCCCCGGATACGCCCGCAGCGCTATCGAGTAAACCGGCCGCACGCGGCAACGGCCTGGCGCTGTTGGCATTGATGGTGGCGGTGGCAGGTGCTGCGAGCGGTGGCTGGGGACTGTGGCAATTACAGGCGCTGGACGCGCGCGGGCAGCAACAGTCGGGACAGTTGCAGGAAGCGCGTGAGCAAGCGCAGAGCTTGACGCGGGCGGATGAGCAATTAGCAGCCCGCCTGGATCGCTTGCCCAATGTCGAAGAGCTGGAAACGCGTCGACGTCTGCTGACGCAACTGCAGGGCGATCAGCAGTTGCTTAATCAGCGCCTGGAAACCGTGCTCGGTGCCAGTCGTCAGGACTGGCGTCTAGCCGAGGCGGAACATCTGCTGCGCCTGGCCAGCCTGCGTCTGTCTGCCCTGCAGGACATCAACAGCGCCACTGCGCTGGTGCAGGCGGCCGATGAAATTCTCCATGAACAGGATGATCCCGCCGCGTTCGCTGCGCGCGAGCAACTGGCCAAGAGTCTGCAAGCGTTACGCTCGACCCTCAACCCGGATCGCGCCGGGCTGTTTCTGCAGCTCGGTGCATTGCGTGAGCAGGCCGCTCAGCTCAATGCCAAAGCTCCGGAATTCAATGGCGAGGGTGGCGTGCTCAATGAGCTGGCGGCGCCCGAGGGCGCAGCCGAGCAAGAGTGGTGGCAGCGTGGCTTGCAGACGTTGGCCGAGTACTTTCGCCTCGACTTCAATGCGGATGGCAATGTCCGGCCCTTGCTCTCAGGGCAGAGTCTGACGCAGGTGCGTCTGGCGCTTAGTTTGGCGCTGGAACAGGCGCAGTGGGGGGTGTTGCATGGGCAAACGGCGGTTTACCAGCAGGCCCTGAAGCAGGCGCGAGAAGTCTTGGACGCTCACTTCGATATCGACAACCCGAACAGTCGGGCTCTGCGCGTGCGTATCGACGAGTTGATCGAGCGGCCGATTGGCGTGACACCGCCAGACCTAAGCCCGGCGCTGAATGCCGTGCAGGCTTATATCCAGGCCAAGCAATCGGCGCGTAGCCAGCATAAGCTTGACGCTGAGTCAGCCGCGCTCGATGCGGGTGATGTCGAGGCTTCATTGCCGGAGGACCTGCAATGAAGCGCCTCTACTGGTTGCTACTGATCCTCGCACTGGTGGCCGGTGTGGCCAGTCTGGTGTTGTTTGGCCTGCCCCTGGCCGAGCATAAGGGCTATGTGCTGATCGCTTTTCAGGGCTTTCGTTACGAGGCCAGCCTGTGGGCCACAGTCGCCTTGTTGCTGCTGATCTGGATGCTGGTCTACCTGGTGCGGTGGAGCATGAGGCTACTGGTGACGTCCGCCGGCCTGCTCAACCCCTGGTCGCGTTTGCACAGCCGTCGCCGTGTGCGTTTGGCCTCCGAGCAAGGCTTTCTTGATCTGGCCGAGGGGCGCTGGGCGCGTGCCTTGCGGCACTTGAAGCAGGCTGCTGGTAGTTCGCCGCAACCGCTGAGCTATTACCTGGGGGCGGCGCAGGCGGCCAACCAGTTGGGGCATTACGAAGACAGTGACAGCCTGCTGGAGCAAGCCCTCAATCGTCAGCCACAAGCGGAACTGGCGATTGCCCTGCAACATGCCGAGTTTCAACTGGCGCGCGGTCAAACGGCCGATGCCCTAGAAACTCTGCAAGTCATGCGTTCGCGTCATCCGCATCACCATCTGGTGTTACGCCAACTGCAGCAGCTGTATCTGCAATCAGGCGATTGGTCGGGTTTGCTCGGATTGCTGCCGGATCTGCGCAAGGAAAAAGCGCTGGGCAATGCCGAGCTGAGTGAGTTGGAGCGCCAAGCCTGGCGTGGCCGCTTGTTGCAGGCTGATCAACAAGACACCGCTGATGCGCTGGCCAGCCTGGCTGCGCTGCAGCAAACCTGGCAGGCCATGTCGGCAGCGCAGCGTCAGGAGCCTGAGCTTGTGGCCGTGTATGCCGAGCAGCTGCGTTTATTGGGTGCCGAGGCCGAGGCGGAAGAACTGTTGCGGCATGCGTTGAAGCAGCGTTATGACGTCACGCTGGTGCGTCTCTATGGCTTGCTGCATGGGCGTGACCCCGGTCTTCAGGTGCAAACGGCCGAGGGCTGGCTGAAACAGCATCCGGAGGATGCAGGGTTGCTGCTGACCTTGGGTCGGCTGTGTCTGCACAGCCAGCTGTGGGGCAAGGCCAAAGACTATTTGGAGAGCAGTCTGGCTTTTCAGCGACACCCGGAAACCTGTGCCGAGCTGGCAGGCCTGCTGGCCCAGCTGGGCGAACTGGAGCGCAGTAACAGCCTATATCAGGAGGGGCTGCGACTGCTGGATGCGCGCTTGTGTACGCGGGCACTGCCTACGGCTCGCTTGGCTGAATAAGTGATTGAGGTACCTGCTGTTTCGCCCAGTGAAGCCGACAGCTGTAGCCGCGAATAAGGATAATTGTTTAAACGTTCGTATGAAATTTTCTCCCGAGCTGCCTTGAAGGCTTAGGCGCGCGGGAATAACCTGGCTCGCAGGTACCGCCGGAAAGTTGCCACTTCACGGTCGTCTTCCCCGAACTTGCCGCAACTGACAGAAAAATGTCTTGGGCAGGCGAATAACAGTAATAGTAATAGGGAAGTAGAGGTCATCATGCTTGAGAGTTGTCAGAACGCCCAAGAACGCTGGGGTGGGGTTCACCTGCTGATCGACCGTTGGTTGCAAGAGCGCAAGGAACTGGTGAGTGCCTACGCGGCTATCAACGGCTCAGCACAAGCGCCGAGCGCCAATGCAGAAACGCTGCAGCGCTTCTGCGAAATACTCGTCGATTATGTATCCGCCGGCCACTTTGAGGTCTACGAACAGTTGACCAGTGAAGCCAAGGCATTCGGTGATCAGCGCGGCCTGGAGCTGGCCAAGCAGATTTACCCGCGTATCGAGGTGATTACCGAGGTCGCGCTGGCCTTCAATGACCGCTGCGACAATGGCGATTGCCATGACTCGGTTTCTCTGCTCGATGAATTGAAGCGCCTGGGGCAGTTGTTGCACGAGCGTTTCGAACTGGAGGACTGTTTGATCGAAGTCCTGCACAACGCCCATCAGGAACAAGTCGCACCAGCGCTCTGATGCGTTGAGTTACTCCTTGGTGTCGAGCAACTCCAGCTCGAACACCAGGGGCGAATAGGGTGGAATCAAATCCCCCGCACCTTCTTCGCCATATGCTTGCGCCGACGGAATCACCAGGCGCCATTGCGCACCTACTGGCATATTCTGCAGCGCGCTACGCCATCCGGCGATTACGCTATCCAGACGAAACCACTGTGCTGTCTGGCTTTCATCGAACTGGCTACCATCTGCCAGAAAACCGATATAGCGCACCTGAATACGGTCTTTCGCGGTGGGCTTGCGGCCGCTTCCTGCGCGCAACTCCTGCACCAGCACGCCATCTTGCAGCACGCGCACGCCGGCCTTGGCTTTTTCTCTGGCGAGAAAGCGTTGTTCAGCCGCCTTGGCTTTTTCGATTCGTTCCGGCGCACTGGCCAGCTGGGCTTCATGTTCGGCCAGCAGGCTCTCGATACGTTTCGCATCCAGTGCCAATGGCTCATTACGGTAGGCTTGGCGCAGGCCATCCAGCAGCGCTTGCAGTTCCAGGTTCGGCACTTCGTCGTGGAGGCGCTCCCCTAGTTTCACCCCCAGGCTGTAGGCCAGGTCGTGGGCGTGCTCGTCGGCTTGAGACACAGGCGCGAGCAGGCAGAGTAATAGCAAGGTGAAACGAGGCATGGGCGGTCTCCGGCGAAGTAGCGCCGATTATGCCAGCCCGGCTCGCAAGCTCAATGTGCGAGGTGGCGAGACACGCAAAAGGCGGTCTAGTATGACGTCATCTTCATCCGCCAGGAGGCGAGTCATGTCGGCTACAAAGAATGCAAAGAAGAAATCAGTGAGTACCCCGCTGCACCTGTTGCAGCAACTTTCCAGCAGCCTGCTTGAGCACCTGGAGGACGCCTGTACGCGTGCTTTGGTTGATGCTGAAAAGCTGCTCGCCAAGCTGGAAAAGCAGCGCGGCAAAACCCAGGAAAAGCTGCACAAGGCCCAAAGCAAAATGCAGGACGCGGCCGTTGCCGGTAAAGCCAAGGCTCAGGCCAAGGGTAAAGAGGTGGTGGCCGAGTTGGAGCAGTTGCTCGATACCCTGAAGGAGCGCCAGAGCGAAACCCGCACCTATATCGCCAGCCTCAAACGTGACGCTCAGGAAAGCCTGAAGCTGGCTCAGGGGGTGGGCAAGGTCAAAGAGGCCGTGGGTAAGGCGCTGGACAGTCGCGCGGTCAAGGCGGCAGTGGTCAAGCCGACAGCCAAACCGGTCGTGGCCAAAGCACCGGCCAAGCCCGCTGCTGCCCGCCCCACCCGTAAACCCGCCGCTAAACCTGCTGCGCCAGCCGCCAGGGCTCCGGCTAAAGCACCTGCCAAAGCACCGGCCAACACTGTGAACAAGGCACCCGTAGCGGCGAAGCCTGCGGCTAAGGCGCCTGCCAAGCCGGCGGTGAAAAAGCCCGCAGCGGCCAGCACGGCCAGGCCAGCAGCCAGCAAAGCCGCTGTACGGCCTGCCAAACCAGCGGCTAAACCTGCAGTGAAAAAGGCTCCAGCAGCCAAACCCGTCAATACACCTGCCGCTAAGCCGGCCGCCAAACCTGCGACAAGGCCTGTTGCGAAAAAGCCAGCCGCGAAACCCGTTGCCAAACCTGCGGCTAAACCGGCTGCCGCCAAGCCCGTTGCTGCCAAGGCGCCGGTTGTTGACGCGCCTGCTGCACCTGCCAGCAGCACGCCGGCAAGTGCTGTTTAAGCGCTGAGTTGTGCCGCCGCGGTGCGCAGCGTTTGCAGCGCATCGTGGTTGCCGGGCTGGGGTGACAGGCGTTCCAGCCAGTCCAGCGGAGCGCCAGTCCCGCTGTCTGACCAATCTTGAGTGCACGCCGCCAGGCGTTCCAGCTGTTCGCGTTCAGCGTCCAGTTCAAGCTGTTTGAGCCGTTCACGTAACTGCGCCAGAGCATTATTGCTCTGCGCTTGCTCACGCCAGTGCTGGCGCAATTGACGCAGCGGCAACACCACTTGCTGTTGCCAGGGTTGTGCGAGGGCGCGCAGGGCTTTGGTGCGCTCATCCGTGCAGGTCAGATGCCGGCGCTCCAGCCAGGCGCCGCAGAGTAGCAGGCAGACGTCCGCTCCCTGGGTTTGCAGCAGCAGGCACGCGGCTTCGACGCCGGGCCGTTGGTAGAGCGTTTCGGCGAATCGCCACAGGTCAGTAGGCATGGTGCTTTCCGGGTTTCGCTAGGGTCTGTTCCCGTTTCATTCACGGCCGCGCCGGGGCCTGTTTTTGCGCGAGACAAGGCACGAGACACGAAGTTTGTTCAGCACATCCATGTGCTTAACCCCTTCGGGGCTTGCGCGCAAAAACGCTCCCTGCGTTTTTGTGGTTGTTCCAAATGAGTGTCGAGAAACGCAGTATCGCGCAAAAACAGGTCCGGCCCTTTGGGTTGCGCGGGAAATGACCCCCCCGCTGTTGTTGCAGGACTTGGCAAGGGAATGACCATTACCTGCGTCCTGCGCCTAACCGGGGGCTATTTGCCGCGGCAACGCGGCTCGCGATGAAACGGGAACAGACCCTAAAGGGACTCTGGTAGACTCCGCCGCCATTATGATTCGACTCCAGAACCTGACTTTACAGCGTGGCCCTCAGCGTCTGCTAGAAGACGCCGAGATGACCCTGCACCCCGGCCACAAAGCCGGCCTGATCGGCGCCAACGGCGCCGGCAAATCCAGCCTGTTCGCCCTGTTTCGTGGCGAGCTGAGTGCGGACGCGGGCGATTGCCTGATTCCCGCCGATTGGCGCGTGGCCCATATGCGCCAGGAGATCGACGCGGTCGAGCGCCAGGCGGTGGATTACGTGCTCGATGGCGACGTGCAACTGCGCCGGGTGCAGTCCGAACTGGCGGTGGCCGAGGCTGCGCATGATGGCGCCACCGTGGCGCGCTTGCACACCGAACTCGATACCCTTGACGGCTATTCAGCCGATGCCCGCGCGCGCAAGCTGCTCGCCGGTCTGGGTTTTGACAGTGCGCAGATGGATCGCCGGGTTGGCGACTTTTCCGGTGGCTGGCGCATGCGCCTGAATCTGGCGCAGGCGCTGATGTGCCCGTCCGATCTGCTGCTGCTCGACGAGCCGACCAACCACCTTGATCTGGATGCGATCCTCTGGCTGGAAAGCTGGCTGAAAGGCTATCCCGGTACCTTGTTGCTGATCTCTCACGATCGCGACTTCCTGGATGCCGTAGTGGATCACGTTGCCCACCTTGATCAGCAGAAACTGACGCTTTATCGCGGCGGCTATTCGGCTTTTGAGCGCACCCGTGCCGAGCGTCTGGCGCAACAGCAACAGGCATACGAGAAGCAGCAGGCGCAGCGTGCGCACATGGAAAAATACATCGCCCGCTTCAAGGCGCAGGCGACCAAGGCTCGCCAGGCGCAGAGCCGGATCAAGGCGTTGGAGCGTATGGAGGAGCTGTCGGCCGCCCATGTCGATTCGCCGTTTGATTTCAGCTTCCGTGAAGCCGATAAGATTTCCAGCCCATTGCTGGACCTCAGCGAAGGTCGTTTGGGTTACGGCGACAAGGTGGTGCTGGAGAAGGTCAAGCTGAACCTGGCGCCCGGTGCGCGCATTGGTTTGCTGGGGCCGAACGGGGCGGGCAAGTCGACCCTGATCAAGAACCTGTCGAATGAGTTGCAACCGCTCAGTGGCCGTTTGCAGCGCGGCGAGAACCTGGTGGTGGGTTACTTTGCCCAGCACCAGCTCGACGCTCTTGATGACAAGGCCAGCCCATTGCTGCACTTCCAGCGTCTGGCGCCGACCGAGCGCGAGCAGACCCTGCGCGATTTTCTCGGCGGTTTCGACTTCCGTGGCCCGCGTTGTGATGAGCCGGTACTGAATTTCTCCGGCGGCGAGAAAGCCCGTCTGGCCCTGGCGCTGATTGCCTGGGGTAAACCCAATCTGTTGCTGCTTGATGAGCCGACCAACCATCTCGACCTGGAAATGCGCCTGGCGCTGACCATGGCGTTGCAGGAGTTCAGTGGTGCGGTGGTGGTGGTTTCTCACGACCGTCACTTGCTGAAAAGCACCACCGATGAGTTTTTGCTGGTGGCCGATGGTCAGGTGCAGCCCTTCGACGGCGATCTGGACGACTATGCGCGCTGGCTGGTGGATTACCGCACGCGTCAGGCCCCCACCAGCAATGCTGGTGAGAGCAGCCCGGATAAAACCGACAAACGCGTGCAGCGTCAAGCCGCCGCAGCCCTGCGTCAGCAGCTGGCTCCGCACAAGCGCGAAGCCGACAAGCTGGAAAAGGAATTGGCTCAGCTGCATACCAAACTGGCTGCGGTAGAGGCCCGCTTGGGCAGCAGCGAGATCTATGAAGCCGCACAGAAAGATCAGTTACGCGATGCGTTGGCCGAACAGGCTACGCTGAAAAGCCGCGAAGCTGATCTGGAAGAGCGTTGGATGTTGGCGCTGGAAACCCTTGAGGCCTTGCAGGCTGAGCTGGAGGCCGCCAGTTGAATATCGCCCTGCCCACCCTGGAATGGCTGACCACCTGGCAGGAGCCGCTGCTCAGGGCCGGTCAGGTGATTCTGATCCTGCTGCTGGCCTGGTTGGCTCAGCGCATTCTGACGCGCGGCATCACTCGCCTGGGCAACCGCTACCCGCAGTTGCCGGCCGAATTGCTGATGCCGTTGCGCGGCCTTGTGCGCTGGTTGATTTTGGGCAGTGCCTTGCTGCTGGTACTGGAGCGCCTGGGGGTTTCCGCCCAGGTGTTGTGGGCGGCGCTCACCGGTTTTGCCGCCGTCGCTGCCGTGGCTTTTTTTGCGATCTGGAGCGTGTTGTCCAACATGTTCTGTGCGCTGCTGATTTTCGCCATGGCGCCATTCCGTCTCGGCGATTGCGTCGAGGTTCTGGAAAGTGCCGACAAGCCTGGTGTGCGCGGGCGAGTGGTGGCAATCAACCTGTTTTACACCACCCTGGAAGACCTCAGTGGTGATGCGCCCGGCGCCTGGGTACAGATCCCCAATAGCCTGTTCTTCCAGAAAGCCGTACGCCGCTGGCGTAATGGCGAACTCCCAATGCCACGAAAAACCGAGGATTAAGCATCATGGAATGGCTGGCCAACCCCGAGATCTGGGTCGCGTTTCTGACCCTGACCGCCCTGGAAATTGTCCTGGGTATCGACAACATCATCTTTATCTCGATCCTGGTCAGCCGCCTGCCCAAGCATCAGCAGCCCAAGGCGCGCTTCTTTGGCCTGGCGTTGGCGATGGGCACGCGGATTCTGCTGCTGCTGTCGATCAGCTGGGTGATGCGCCTGACGGCCGACCTGTTCCAGGTATTCGATCAAGGCTTCTCCGGGCGTGACCTGATCTTGCTCTTCGGTGGTCTGTTCCTGTTGTGGAAGAGCACTGCCGAAATCTTCCACAGCCTGGAAGGCGAAGAGGAAGTTCAGGCCCCTGGCGGCAAGGCTTACGGCTTTATGGGCATCATCGTGCAGATCGCGATTATCGACATCGTGTTCTCCCTCGACTCGGTAATCACTGCAGTCGGCCTGGTCGACAATGTGCCGGTGATGGTCGCGGCCATCGTCATCTCGGTGATCGTGATGATGCTGTCGGCAGGTACCATCAGCGACTTTATCGACAAGCACCCGAGCCTGAAAATCCTCGCCCTGTCGTTCCTAATTGTGGTGGGCACCGTGCTGGTCGCCGAAGCCTTCGGCGTACATGTGCCGAAGGGTTATGTGTACTTCGCCATGGCCTTCTCGTTGGCCGTGGAAGCCGTCAACATCCGCATGCGTGTGGCCCGCGCACGGGCGCGCAAGGAAGCAGAGCCGACGCCAGTGCAACTGCGTAAAGACCTACCGGACTGATCGACAGGCTGGGCGCAGTAACTGACAAGGGGTAGGCTAGATGGCCTACCCCTTTTTATTCCACTGTCTGTTAATGGAGAAGTGCGATGGCACTGGAAACCTGGCTTGCGTTCTTTGTGGCCTGTTGGGTCATCAGCCTGTCGCCGGGCGCCGGGGCGATTGCCTCGATGTCCGCAGGGCTGCAGTACGGTTTTCTGCGCGGCTACTGGAATGCCCTGGGCCTGCAGCTGGGCCTGGCCTTGCAGATTGCCATCGTGGCCGCCGGTGTCGGGGCGATTCTGGCAGCGTCGGAGCTGGCCTTCAGCCTGATCAAATGGTTTGGCGTGGTTTATCTGGTGTACCTCGGCTATCGCCAGTGGCAGGCGCTGCCCAGCGATATGACCGCACAGACCGAGCGCCCCATCGGCCGGCCGCTGACCCTGGTGCTGCGCGGCTTTCTGGTCAACTTCAGCAACCCCAAAGCGATCGTCTTTATGCTCGCGGTGCTGCCGCAGTTCCTTAACCCGCAGGCGCCGCTGCTGATGCAATACCTGGTGATGGGCGTGACTATGATCTGCGTCGACCTGATCGTTATGGCCGGCTATACCGGCCTGGCGGCGCGGGTGTTGGGTGCGCTGCGTTCGCCACGTCAGCAGAAGCTGATGAACCGCACCTTCGGCGCGCTGTTTGTCGGCGCGGCGGCATTGCTGGCCAGCGTACGCCGCGCGCCGGTCTGATCTGCGCCGGTATCGCTACCAGGGAATCGGCTGGCCGTCCCAGCCCCAGAAGGTGCCGGTTTGCGCCGGGCCGTGCTGCTCAATCTGCGCTAACAGGCATTCGGCTGAGTAGCTTGGAGTAAACAGTTTGTCGGCTGGCACATTGGCCTGAAAGGGTTTCGACAGGGCGGTGTCGGTGGTGCCAGGGTGCAGGCTGAGTACGCAGCTGTTGGGGTTCAGACGGCTCAGTTCGATGCTCGCGGTGTGCAGCAACTGGTTCAGCGCGGCTTTGCTGGCGCGGTAGCTGTACCAGCCGCCGAGGCGGTTATCGCCAATCGAACCGACTCGCGCCGACAGCGCCGCCACGGTACAAGCGTGCTGACCACGCAGCAGCGGCAGCAGGTGCTTGAGCAGCAGAATCGGCGCAAAGCTGTTGCGCTGAAAGGTTGCCAACAAACCCTCAAGCGTGATCTGGCTCAGGCCTTTCTCGGCTTTCGCCGCGCCGTCCTGTAATACGCCAACCGTGCACAGCAGCAGGTGCAGGCGCGGAATGGCGGCGCGCAGCTGCGTGGTCAGCGCGCTTAGCGCCTGTTCATCGCATACGTCCATATCCAGGCAGCGTAGGCGTTGGCCGTATTGCGCTTGCAGCTCAGCCAGGCCGGGCGCCTGGCTGGCCTGGCGGGCGATGGCCCAGACCTCGGCGATATCGGCGCGGGCGAGCAATTGTGCGGTCAATGCCAGGCCGATCCCCCGGCTGGCGCCGCAGACCACAACATGCGCGGGTTCATCCAGGCGCTGCCAAAAGTTCATCGCATCACTCCTGCGCCGTTGCGACGATCCGTCGCGGGCCATGGTCGATCAGTGGTTGAGGAAAGTCGTTAGGAGGGTAACAATCGAATGTCATCCATTCGTATTTGGGATCAACTCCTATATGACTTCCGTATTGCGTTTCTGCAGCTGGTTGCTGGTGCCGGTATTGGCACTCTGCAGCCTGGCTGTTATGGCCGAGCCCATCGAGGGCGCGGCGCAAGCACTGCATCTGCTCGGTTACCTGGGCGCTGACTACCCGGCCACGGTGGCCAGTGGTCAGGTTGTCGACTCCGGCGAATACCGCGAACAGCTGGAGTTTCTTACTGTACTGCAAGGTCTGATCGTTGCGCTGCCAGCGCGTAGCGAACAGGCCGAGCTGGAGCAGGGCGTAGCAAGTCTGCGCCAGGGCATTGAGCAGCGTGTCGACGGCGGCCAGGTTGCTCAGCAGGCCCGGCAGTTGGCCGCGACCCTGGCCAGCGCTTATGGCGTCAGCCAGACCCCGGCCATCACCCCCGACCCCAGCCGTGGCGCGTCGCTGTTTGCCCAGCATTGCAGCGTGTGCCACGGCGTCAGCGGCGCGGGCGACGGGCCGGCGGGTATCGGTCTGCAGCCGCCACCGGCCAACCTGCGCGACTTGGCGCGGCTTGATCGATTGAGTCTGTATGACTTGTACAACACCATCGGCCTGGGTATCGATGGTACCGATATGACGGCCTTTGCCGATCAGCTGGATGAGCGTCAGCGCTGGGATCTGGCCAGCTATATCGCGGGATTCAGCGTCGAACCGGTTGCCATCGGTGAGCCGTTCAGCCTGGCGGTGCTGGCGAGCGTGACTCCAGCCGAGATCGCGGCCGAGCAAGGTGAGCCTGCCGCTGCCCGGCTGCGCGCTCAACGCGCGCAGCCGCCGGCGCAGCAACGCGGGCCGCAACAGTTGATCGAGCACACCCGCACGACACTGGAGCAGAGCCTGGCGGCTTATCGTGCTGGCGACCATGAGCAGGCCTATGACCTTTCCGTAGGTGCCTACCTGGAAGGTTTCGAGCTGGTCGAAAGCGCTCTGGACAATCTCGATTCGGTGCAGCGCAAGACCACCGAGCGTGCGTTGATGGCTTACCGCCAGGCATTGCAGGATGGCTTGTCGGTGCCTCAGGCAGCGCAGCGGCTGGAACAGGCCAAGATCGAGCTGGCGAGCGCTGCGGCGTTGCTCGACAGCGATGGTCTGTCGGACTCGCTGAGTTTCTTCTCCAGTTTATTGATCCTGCTGCGCGAAGGGCTGGAAGCGATTCTGGTGCTGGCAGCAATTCTTGCCTTCCTGCGCAACACCGGGCAGCAACAGGCGGTGCGCAGCGTGCACCTCGGCTGGGGCCTGGCGTTGCTGGCCGGGGTAGTCACCTGGGCCCTGGCGGCCTATCTGATTGATGTCAGCGGCGCCCAGCGTGAATTGCTTGAGGGGGCCACGGCGTTGTTTGCCAGTGTGATGGTGCTCTGGCTCGGGGTGTGGATGCATGACCGTCGGCATGCGGCGGCCTGGCAGGATTACATCAAGAGCAGCCTGGTTGGCGGTGGTGGGCGCTTCGGTTTTGCCGTGTTGGCGTTCTTCTCGGTGTACCGTGAGCTGTTCGAGGTCATCCTGTTCTATGAAACCCTCTGGCTGCAGGCGGGCCCGCAGGGCCACGGCATGGTCCTGGCCGGTGCGGCGGCGGCTCTGGTACTGCTGCTGGGCCTGGCGTGGGTGATTTTGCGGGGCTCGCGCAAGCTGCCATTGGCAACGTTCTTTGCCGCCAATGCGCTGCTGTTGTGTGTGCTCTCGGTGGTGTTTGCCGGTCATGGTGTGGCGGCTTTGCAGGAGGCCGGGGTGCTGGGCACGCAGCCCGTGGCATTCTTCGAGCTCGACTGGTTGGGGATTCATGCGGATGCCTACAGCCTCGCCGCGCAGGCCACCGCGCTGACGGCCATTGCGCTGTTGTATGGACGTAGCTGGCTCGTTGAGCAGCGTCGGCTCGCGGCCTGAGGGACTGATTGTTGCCGGCATGGCTTACCATGTCGGCTACCCACAACGAGTGTTGTCTGATGCGAGTCTGGATTGATGCCGATGCCTGCCCCAAGGCAGCCAAGGAGCAGGTGGTCAAATTTGCCTTGAAGCGGCGCTTCGAGGTGCTGCTGGTGGCGGGGCAGGCGCAAGTCAAACCGGCGTATAGCTGCGTGCGGCTGATCGTGGTGCCCAGCGGGCCGGATGCCGCCGATGATTACCTGGTGGAGCATGCGCTACCGGGCGAGCTGGTGATTTGCAGCGATGTGCCGCTGGCTGATCGCCTGGTGAAAAAGGGTGTGGCCGCCCTCGACCCACGTGGCCGCGAGTTCGATGAGCGCAACATGGGCGACAAACTGGCAGTGCGTAACCTGTTTACCGAGTTGCGCGAGCTGGGCCAGGTTGGCGGCGGTCAGCCGCCTTATGGCGAGCGCGACAAGCAGGCGTTTGCCAATTCACTGGACCGCATCCTCACTCGTCTGCAGCGCCAGGCTTGACGTCAGCTTTAGCCGCACAGGTAGGTGCCGGTGCCGACGGCGACCAGGGTGCCTTCCTCGTTATGCAGCTCGCTGCGTACCACTGCCACCTTGTTGCCGGAGCGCAGTAGCACCGCTGTTGCGGTAAAGCGTTGGCCGCGGCCAGGGCGCAGGTAGTCGATACGCAAGTCGATGGTGCCCAGTTTGGACAGCCGTGCCATGCGCTCGGCGCTGGACAGGTGCTGGTGTTTGTCGAACGCACCGATCAGTGCCATGGCCCCGCCGGCCACATCCAATAGCGAGGAAATCACCCCGCCGTGGAGGATGCCGTGCATGAAGTTGCCGATCAGCTCGGGCTTCATCGGCAGGTGCATGGTCACCTTCTGCGCGCTGAGCTCGGCCAGTTCGATACCAAGGTACTGATTGAACGGGATGCGCTGAAAAAAGCTGCTCACCGCTTGCTGCAGTTCGGCGGTGAGTTCGAAAGGTGGGTTGCTCATGGGCTTTTGCCTGGATAAGGGTCTGAGCAAACTGCCGTAGTGCTGCCGGCCTGACCAGTGGCGCGGCAGGTGTGCCGCGCGCATTGGCGCAATTGGCTTGCAATGAAGTGGATTCAGCCGCTTAACAGAACCGAGGCGAGACGGTTTTCAACGGACTGTCAGGCCGGGTGGCTGAGCTCCAATACCCGATCGACCAGTTTGTTGATCCCTGACGCCGCCTGGCTAATCGACTGGGCAAGCATATAAGCCGGGGTGCTGACCAGTTTGCGCTCACTGTCTTCGACCAGCTCGCTGACCTCGCATTCGTGATGCACGGCGCCCATCTGGGCCAATGCGGCGGCGGTGTCATGGTCGTTGCCGATGGTGCAGATCACCCCCGTGCCGAAGATTTTTGCCGCCAGCGCCGGCGCGATGCACATCAGGCCAATCGGCTTGCCGGCGCTGACAAAGGCCTGGGCGGCGCTCAGCACATCGGGTTGTACCGTGCAGTTGGCGCCACTGATGGCGAAGTCGGAGAGGTTTTTCGCCACGCCGAAGCCGCCAGGCATGATCAACGCATCGAAGTCGCCGACATGCAGTTCCTTGACGTCCTTGATCTGACCGCGGGCAATGCGTGCCGACTCCACCAGCACGTTGCGCGTTTCGTTCATTTCATCGCCGCTGTAGTGATCGACCACATGCAGTTGCGTCACATTGGGGGCAAAGCACTGCACCTTGGCGCCGCGCTGGTCGAGGCGCAGCAGGGTGATCACGCTTTCATGAATTTCCGCGCCGTCATAAACGCCACAACCGGAAAGAATTACCGCGACTTTTCTGTTCATCAAGCTCTCCTGATTTGCCGAGCAGTACCGGGTTGAGTGGTGACCTTGGCGTTTTTAAACGCCGTAAAACCGAGGCGCAGCAGCTCATAAACGGGCTCGCTGTCGCCATATGCCACCCAGGTTGGCACGGTGCGCCGCGAGGTGGCTGCGCTGCTGGGCTAGGATTTATGGAGCAATCCTAGCCGTTAGCTGCGTGTAGCGATATGGCGGTTCTATGCCACTGGTGAAGCCATGAATTACATCCTCTATGCCATACCGTTTTTCTTCGTTCTGATCGCCTTGGAACTGATCCTCGATTACTGGCGCGGAGTCAGTACGTATCGCTTCTCGGATGCCGTCAACAGCCTCAGCGCCGGGGTGCTGTCGACCTCTGTGGGGCTGTTGACCAAGGCGGTCGGGTTGCTGAGCTACACCCTGGTCTGGCAACAGCTGGGACTGCTTGAGTTGTCCGCCAGCAGCCTGTGGGTGTGGCTGCTGGCCTTTGTCTTCTACGACTTCTGCTATTACTGGAACCATCGTCTGGGCCATGAGCGCAATGTGTTGTGGGCCGCGCACTCGGTGCATCACCAGAGTGAGGACTACAACCTCTCCACCGCGCTGCGCCAGACCAGCACCGGGTTTATCTTCGGCTGGATCTTCTACCTGCCGATGGCTCTGGTTGGCGTTCCGCCGTTGGTGTTCCTGACGGTAGCCGCGCTGAACCTGCTCTATCAGTTCTGGGTGCACACCCGGCATATCCCCAAGCTGGGTTGGTTTGAGTGGGTGTTTATTACGCCGTCCAATCATCGTGTGCACCATGCGCAGAATGCTGTGTATATGGATCGCAATTACGGCGGCGTGTTCATTCTCTGGGATCGCCTGTTTGGCACCTTTCAGGAAGAGCTGGACGAAGAACCGGTGATTTTCGGCGTGACCACACCGCTGGCCAGTTGGGACCCGCTGTGGGCCAACGCGCAATTTTATGTGGCGCTGTGGCGTGATGCGGTGCGCGCCGAGTCCTGGTGGGACAAGTTGCGCATCTGGTTTATGCGTACCGGCTGGCGCCCGGCCGATGTGGCGGCCAAGTATCCGCAGAGCAAGCCGGACCTGAGCCAGTTCGTGAAATTCGACGTACCGCTGAGCCTGACGCAGAAGCTCTACGCTGGCGTGCAATTCAGCCTTTATGTGCTGGGTGGTACCTTGTTGCTGGGCATGGGCGACACATTGAACCTGGTGCAGACGTTATTGGGCGTGGCCTGGGTGACGCTGGGCCTGTACGTGATTGGCCTCTGGCTGGAGAACCGCCCCAGCGCCAAGCGCCTGGAAGTGCTGCGCGTGCTATTGAATCTGCCCGCCGCCTGGCTGGCAGTGCAGGTGGGGCTGTTGCCGGCTCCGCCCTGGCTCTGGGCGTTGCTGCTGAGCTATAGCCTGCTTAGCCTGGGCGCGCTGTTCTGGACGCCGCGTGGGCAGGGGGCTGTTCCCGCGTAGGCACGGGTTATGGCTGTGCTTTGCAACGGTGGACGGGCGCAGGCCTGCTCCACCGTTGTGCATTTCAGGCCCGAGAAACCCTGTCGCCCCTAGGCTGGCAACATATCTTCGTAACAGGCCCGGCGCTATGCTGGCCGAGCTTGCGGCACGCGGTCGCAGCGCTGTCGCGGGCTGTCATACTTTGGTCATAATGGCAGCTTATAACTGTCACACTCGCCCGTCGCTACGGGCTTCGGAGCCTGCCGTGAGCTTTACCCCTGCCAATCGCCTGTTTCCCGCCACTCGCCTGCGCCGTAACCGCCGCGATGATTTTTCTCGGCGACTGGTGCGCGAGAATCGCCTGAGTGTCGATGACCTGATTCTGCCGGTGTTCGTCCTTGACGGCGAAAACCGCCGCGAGGCGATTGCCTCGATGCCGGGTGTCGAGCGCCTGTCCATCGATCTGCTGCTCAAGGAAGCTGAGCATTGGGTGGCGTTGGGTATTCCGGCGTTGGCGCTGTTTCCGGTGACGCCGCTGGAGAAGAAGTCCCTGCTCGCCGAAGAGGCCTGGAACCCGGACGGCATTGCCCAGCGCGCGATTCGTGCCCTGCGCGAGAAGTTTCCCGAGTTGGGGGTGATCAGCGATGTGGCGCTGGATCCGTTCACCACCCACGGTCAGGACGGCATTCTCGATGCCGAGGGCTATGTGCAGAACGACATCACCGTCGATGCGCTGGTCAAGCAGGCGTTGTCTCATGCCGCCGCCGGTGCCCAGGTGGTGGCGCCCTCGGACATGATGGATGGCCGCGTGCAGGCGATTCGCGAAGCGCTGGAGCTGGCGGAGCACAGCAACGTGCGCATCATGGCGTACTCGGCCAAGTATGCCAGCGCCTATTACGGCCCGTTCCGCGATGCGGTGGGGTCGGCGGCGAATCTGGGTAAGGCCAACAAGGCCAGCTACCAGATGGACCCGGCCAATGGCGATGAAGCCCTGCATGAGGTGGCCGCTGATCTCGCCGAAGGCGCAGACATGGTCATGGTCAAGCCGGGCATGCCCTATCTCGACATCCTCTGGCGGGTCAAAGCGGAATTCAAGGTGCCGACCTTTGTCTATCAGGTCAGCGGTGAGTACGCCATGCACATGGCGGCTATACAAAATGGTTGGTTGGGCGAAGCAGTGATTCTCGAATCACTGACCGCCTTCAAGCGTGCGGGTGCCGATGGCATCCTGACTTATTTCGCCGTGCGCGCGGCAGAACTGTTGAAGCAGGGGAACTAGCCCCTCCAGGATTTGGCAATGAACACTGAAGGACTCAGTAACACTGAATTAAAAGACGCCCAGCCGGTCGTCGATGAGGTTGTCGTAGTGGAAGCTCCAGTTGTAGAAGCCGTGGCGCCTGCCGCCCCGGCCCCTGTGGTTGTGCACAATCTGGATGACAGCAGCCTGTACATCCACCGCGAGCTGTCACAGCTGCAGTTCAATATCCGCGTGCTGGAACAGGCGCTGGATGAGTCCTATCCGCTGCTGGAGCGACTGAAGTTCCTGCTGATCTTCTCCAGCAACCTCGATGAGTTCTTCGAAATCCGCGTGGCCGGGCTGAAGAAGCAGATCAACTTTGCCCGCGAGCAAGCGGGCGCCGATGGCCTGCAACCGCATCAGGCCTTGGCGCGGATTGCCGAGCTGGTGCACGAGCAGGTCGAACGCCAATACGCCATTCTTAACGACAACCTGTTTCCGGCGCTGGCTAAGCACAACGTCAACTTCATCCGTCGGCGTTTCTGGAATGCCAAGCTCAAAGCCTGGGTGCGGCGTTATTTCCGCGACGAAATTGCACCGATCATCACCCCGATTGGCCTCGATCCGACGCATCCATTCCCGTTGCTGGTGAACAAGAGCCTGAACTTTATCGTCGAGCTGGAGGGTGTCGATGCCTTCGGTCGTGACTCGGGTTTGGCGATTATCCCGGCGCCGCGCTTGCTGCCGCGCATCATCAAGGTACCGGAAGACGTCGGCGGCCCAGGCGATAACTTCGTGTTCCTCTCGTCGATGATCCACGCCCATGCCGATGACCTGTTCCAGGGGATGAAGGTCAAGGGCTGCTACCAGTTCCGCCTGACCCGTAACGCCGACTTGTCGGTGGACACCGAAGACGTCGAAGACCTGGCCCGTGCCCTGCGTGGCGAGCTGTTCAGCCGCCGTTACGGTGATGCGGTGCGCCTGGAGGTGGTCGATACGTGCCCGCAACCGCTGCTCGATTACCTGCTCAAACAGTTCAACCTGACCGAGGCCGAGTTGTACCGCGTCAACGGTCCGGTCAACCTGACTCGGTTGTTCAGTATCACTGGTTTGGACAGTCACCCGGAGTTGCAGTACACGCCGTTTACCCCGGTGATCCCCAAGTTGCTGCAAAACGCCGAGAACATCTTCAGCGTGATCAGCAAGCAGGACATCCTCTTGCTGCATCCCTTTGAGTCGTTCACCCCGGTGGTCGATTTGTTGCGGCAGGCGGCGAAAGACCCCCACGTGCTGGCGATCAAGCAAACCCTGTATCGCTCTGGAGCCAACTCGGAGATCGTCGATGCGCTGGTCGACGCGGCGCGTAACGGCAAGGAGGTGACCGCAGTGGTTGAGCTGCGCGCGCGCTTCGATGAGGAGTCCAACCTGGCACTGGCAAGTCGCCTGCAGGCGGCCGGTGCGGTGGTGATCTATGGCGTGGTGGGCTTCAAAACCCACGCCAAGATGATGCTGATTTTGCGCCGAGAGAGTGGCGATATTGTGCGCTACGCGCACCTGGGTACCGGGAACTACCACGCCGGCAATGCCAAGCTGTACACCGACTACAGCCTGCTGACGGCCGATGTGGCCTTGTGCGAGGACGCCTCCAAGCTATTCAGTCAGTTGATCGGCATGGGCAAGACCCTGCGCATGAAGAAATTGCTGCATGCGCCGTTTACCCTGAAGAAGACCCTGCTCGACATGATCGCGCGCGAAACCGCCCTGGCGGCCGACGGCAAGCCGGCGCACATCATGGCCAAGTTCAACTCGCTGACCGATCCGAAGATCATCCGTGCGCTGTACAAGGCCAGCCAGACCGGGGTGAAAATCGAGCTGGTGGTGCGCGGCATGTGCTGCCTGCGTCCGGGTATCGCCGGGGTTTCGCACAATATTCAGGTGCGCTCGATCATCGGCCGCTTCCTTGAGCACACACGGGTGTTCTACTTCCTCAATGGCGGCGAAGAGAAGATCTACCTGTCCAGCGCCGACTGGATGGAGCGCAACCTCGACAAGCGCGTCGAGACCTGTTTCCCGGTGGAAGGCAAGAAATTGATTTTGCGGGTCAAGAAGGAGCTGGAGAGCTACCTGACCGACAACACCCAGGCCTGGGCGCTGCAGTCGGACGGGCGTTACCTGCGTATCAGCCCGAGTGGCAACCAGAACCCGCGCAACGCACAGGCCGGGCTGCTGGAAAAGCTCACTGCGCCACTGATCAGCGCGCGTTGATGCGTGCTGGGGTTGCGCCGTGCTGGCGCAGCCTCAGCGTACCTTCAGTTCGATGCCGATGCGTTTGAGCCACTCGGCTTCCTGGGTGAAGTCCGCCTGGGTCAGCGGGTTATTCTCCAGCCAGCCTGCGGGGAACTGAATCTCGAAGCACTGTTCGGCGGCCTTGAGCTGCACGGCCGGCATTTCCTGAGTGCCGCGGATGTGGTGAAACAGGATAGCGAAGCGCAGGAGTACGCACAGGCGGGTTAGCTTGACGCCCTCGGCGCCGAAATCGGCGAGTTTGTCCTTGGGAATATTACGTCGATGGCCGCGTACCAGCAGGGCCATCATTTGCTGATCCTGACGCGAGAAACCGGCCAGATCAGAGTGTTCGACCAGGTAGGCGCCGTGCTTGTGGTACTGGTAGTGCGCAATATCCAGACCGACTTCATGCACCTTGGCTGCCCAGCTGAGCAGCTCACGGTGCCATTCGTCCTGCAATTGCCAGCCCTTGGCGACTTGATCCAGGGCGGAGAGCGCCTTGCTTTCGACCCGTGCAGCCTGCTCCAGGTCGACGTGGTAGCGCTCCATCAGTGACGTCAGGGTGCGCTCGCGGACGTCTTCATGCTGATGACGGCCGAGCAGGTCGTACAGCACGCCCTCGCGCAGGGCGCCTTCGGAGTGGCTCATGCGCTGGATATCGCAGGCGTCGAAGATCGCTTCAAGAATTGCCAAACCTGCCGGAAAGATGCTGCGGCGGTCTGCTTTGATCCCGTCGAGGTCGAGTTTTTCAGCCTCGCCAACTTTGAACAGCTTGCGCTTGAGCCAGGCCAGCCCCTGGCTGTTAACTTCGCCGCTACCAAGCCCGGCGGCCTGAATGGCCAGGCCGATGGCCTTGATGGTGCCAGATGCGCCGACGGCATCCTCCCAGCCCAGGCGGCGCAGGGCGTGCTCGATACCCATGATTTCCAAGCGTGCAGCGGTGTAGGCCTGGGCATAGCGTGCCGGTGTGATCTTGCCGTCTTTGAAAAAACGCTGGGTAAAGCTCACGCAGCCCATCTGCAGGCTCTCGCGCAACAGTGGCTCGAAGCGCTGACCGATAATGAACTCGGTACTGCCGCCGCCGATATCCGCTACCAGGCGTTTGCCCGGTGTATCGGCAATGCTGTGGGATACGCCGAGGTAGATCAGGCGGGCTTCTTCGCGGCCGGAGATGACCTCCACGGGGTGGCCCAACACCTCTTCGGCACGGCGGATAAATTCATCACGGTTGCGCGCCTCGCGCAGTGCATTAGTGCCCACTACGCGCACCGCGCCTTCCGGCAGGCTGGCGGTCAATTGAGCGAAGCGGCGCAGGCAGTCGAGCCCACGCACCATGGCTTCTTCGCTGAGCAGGCGCTGTTCATCAATGCCGGCGGCCAGTTGGACCTTGTCGCCGAGGCGTTCGAGGATGCGGATCTCGCCGTGATCGGCTTTGGCCAGCACCATATGGAAGCTGTTGGAGCCCAGGTCGATAGCTGCAATCAAAGGAAAAGACTCGGCAGGGGTATGCGGCATGGCAGAACCATCTCGATGCGTAACCCCGTCATCGTGCCACGATAGCCTGGCCCCGCCAACGCATACTGATGTCGCAGCCACCTGTCTGAGTCTCTGTGCTAGGGTGTATGCGGCGTTAGCGCGGGGTTGTTGGTTGTTTGAATAAATTATGACAAGGGCCTGATGTGGCCCTTTGTGGGGGCGCAATAGAGAAGCTCAATTACCGCCGCCTTCCTGTGTGGGAAAAGCCGGGCTATGATGTCGGCCATCTTTTGCTTCCGAACTCGGAGACCTTCCATGAGCGAATTCATCACCAATGTCAGCGACGCCAGCTTCGACCAGGATGTACTCCAGGCCGAAGGTCCGGTGCTGGTCGACTACTGGGCTGAGTGGTGCGGCCCGTGCAAGATGATCGCGCCGGTACTCGATGAGATCGCCCAGACCTATCAGGGCAAACTGAAAGTCTGCAAGCTGAACATCGATGAAAACCAGGACACCCCGCCGAAATTCGGCGTGCGTGGCATCCCGACCCTGATGCTGTTCAAGAACGGCAATGTCGAGGCGACCAAGGTTGGTGCACTGTCCAAGTCGCAGCTGGCAGCTTTTCTCGACAGCAACATCTAAGGTGCGCTGACGTCGCCACAGGCTTTAGAAGCCCCGCACATTGCGGGGCTTTTTTCTGTCTGGGCGCTAGACGTATCAATAAAGCCGGTGTTACATTCGGCCTCGCTGTATTTCCTATACAGCCCCCTGCAAGCCGTCGCCGACGCATTCCTACGCGAATACCTTCGATACACGCTGGCGATCCAATCGCCTTTTAGCGGCGCGGCCTCCCAAGCTGAATAGCTTATTTCCCCTCCTTCATGAATTACGTCATTCCTATGAATCTGACCGAACTCAAGCAAAAGCCGATCACCGAACTGCTGGAACTCGCTGAACAACAGGGCCTGGATAACATGGCCCGTTCGCGCAAGCAGGACGTGATTTTCTCGCTGTTGAAAAAACACGCTAAAAGCGGTGAGGAAATCTCCGGTGATGGCGTGCTGGAGATTCTCCAGGACGGTTTCGGCTTTCTCCGCTCTGCGGATGCCTCATACCTTGCTGGCCCCGATGACATCTATGTCTCGCCGAGCCAGATCCGCCGCTTCAACTTGCGTACTGGCGATACCATCGTCGGCAAGATTCGCCCGCCGAAAGAAGGCGAGCGCTACTTCGCGCTGCTCAAAGTTGACACCATCAACTACGACCGCCCGGAAAACGCCAAGAACAAGATCCTGTTCGAAAACCTGACGCCGCTGTTCCCCAACAAGCGTCTGGTGATGGAGGCCGGTAACGGCTCCACCGAGGACATCACCGGCCGGGTGATTGACCTCTGCGCGCCGATCGGCAAAGGCCAGCGCGGCCTGATCGTGGCGCCGCCGAAAGCCGGTAAAACCATCATGCTGCAGAACATCGCAGCGAACATCGCGCGTAATAACCCCGAGTGCCACCTGATCGTGCTGTTGATCGACGAGCGCCCGGAAGAAGTGACCGAGATGCAGCGCACCGTGCGCGGCGAAGTGGTTGCCTCGACCTTCGATGAGCCGCCAACCCGCCATGTGCAGGTTGCCGAAATGGTGATCGAGAAGGCCAAGCGCCTGGTCGAACACAAGAAGGATGTAGTCATCCTGCTCGACTCCATCACCCGTCTGGCGCGCGCTTACAACACCGTGATCCCAAGCTCCGGCAAGGTCCTCACGGGTGGTGTTGACGCCCATGCGCTGGAGAAGCCTAAGCGTTTCTTCGGCGCCGCGCGGAACATCGAAGAAGGCGGTTCGCTGACCATCATCGCCACCGCGCTGGTGGAAACCGGCTCGAAGATGGATGAAGTGATCTACGAAGAGTTCAAAGGCACCGGCAACATGGAGCTGCCGCTGGACCGTCGTATCGCCGAGAAGCGGGTGTTCCCGGCCATCAACATCAACCGCGCCGGTACTCGTCGCGAAGAACTGCTGACCGCCGATGACGAACTGCAGCGCATGTGGATTCTGCGCAAGTTGCTGCACCCGATGGATGAGATTGCCGCCATCGAGTTCCTCACCGACAAGCTGAAAGCGACCAAGACGAACGAAGAGTTCTTCCAGTCGATGAAGCGCAAGTAGGGCGTTCTTGGTCCTACAACAAAAGCCGGGTTAGCCCGGCTTTTGTGTGTCTGAAGGTTGGCTTTCCCTTCTGAAAGCCCCCGTTCGGCGCTAAACTTTGCCCCCCTATCGTTCGGCCTGAAACGAGGCATCTGCATGCAGTATCGCGATCTGCGCGACTTTATCCGTGGTCTGGAAGAACGCGGCGAACTCAAACGCATCCAGACGCCAGTCTCTCCCGTGCTGGAAATGACAGAAATTTGCGACCGCACCCTGCGCAAGGGTGGCCCGGCGCTGCTGTTTGAAAACCCCACCGGCTTTGATACCCCGGTGCTCGGTAACCTGTTCGGCACGCCCAAGCGTGTGGCGCTGGGCATGGGCGCAGAAGAGGTCAGCGAACTGCGCGAGATCGGCAAACTACTGGCCTTCCTCAAGGAACCAGAGCCGCCGAAGGGCATCAAGGACGCGTGGTCGAAGTTGCCGATCTATAAAAAAGTCTTCTCCATGGCGCCCAAGGTGCTGAAAGACGCGCCCTGCCAGGAAGTGGTTGAGGAGGGTGATGATGTCGACCTGGGCAAGCTGCCGGTGCAAACCTGCTGGCCGGGCGATGTCGGCCCGCTGATCACCTGGGGCCTGACCATCACCAAGGGCCCGAACAAGGAGCGGCAGAACCTCGGTATCTACCGCCAGCAGGTGATTGGTCGCAATAAGGTGATCATGCGCTGGCTTAGCCACCGTGGCGGCGCCCTGGATTTTCGCGACTGGTGCGAGAAATACCCTGGCCGCCCTTACCCGGTGGCTGTGGCCTTGGGGGCAGATCCTGCGACCATTCTCGGCGCGGTAACCCCGGTGCCGGACAGTCTCTCCGAGTACGCCTTTGCCGGCCTGTTGCGCGGTCATCGCACCGAGTTGGTCAAGGCTCGTGGTAGCGACCTGCAAGTGCCGGCCAGCGCCGAGATCGTCCTGGAGGGCGTGATTCATCCGGGCGAGATGGCGCCAGAAGGCCCGTACGGTGATCACACCGGCTACTACAACGAAGTCGACAGCTTCCCGGTATTTACCGTCGAGCGCATCACCCGTCGGCAGCAACCGATCTACCACAGCACCTACACCGGCCGTCCGCCGGATGAGCCGGCGATTCTCGGGGTGGCGCTGAACGAAGTGTTCGTGCCGATTTTGCAAAAGCAGTTTCCCGAGATCACCGACTTCTACCTGCCGCCGGAAGGCTGTTCCTACCGCATGGCGGTGGTGACCATGAAGAAGCAGTACCCCGGCCACGCCAAGCGCGTGATGCTCGGCGTGTGGTCGTTTCTGCGCCAATTTATGTACACCAAGTTCGTTATTGTCACTGACGACGACATCAACGCACGGGACTGGAATGATGTGATCTGGGCGATTACCACGCGCATGGACCCCAAGCGCGACACGGTGATGATCGACAACACGCCAATTGATTACCTGGATTTTGCCTCGCCGATCTCTGGCCTCGGCTCGAAGATGGGCCTGGATGCCACCCATAAATGGCCTGGGGAAACCAACCGCGAGTGGGGGCGAGCTATCGTTCAGGATGAAGCGGTCAAACAGCGCGTCGACGCGTTGTGGTCTGAGTTGGGAATTGATTGATGAATGTCACCCTGAATCCTTCGGGTGCGGTACTCCAGGTGCAACCCCGCGAGCGCATCCTCGATGCCGCGCGGCGCCTTGGCTATGACTGCCCGCAGAGCTGTCGCAATGGCAATTGCCATATCTGCGCCGCGCTGCTGGTGGAGGGGCGTGTGCAGCAGAACGGGGTTGAGTTGAGCCACGGTGAGTTATTCACCTGCCTGGCCGAGCCGCTGGAGGATTGTGTGCTGCATTGGGATGGCGTGCTGGCGCCGGGTGAGTTGCCGGTGCGTGAACTCGTCTGCCAGGTTGCCGCGTGTGATGAGCTGGGTGGCGATGTGTTTCGCCTGCGTCTGCATGCGCCGGCCGGCAAGGTGCCGCGTTATCACGCGGGGCAATACCTGCTGCTGCAGCGTGACGGTGACGACTACGCCGCCTTTTCTCTGGCCTCGGCCCCACACTGCGGGCGTGAGTTGGAGCTGCATGTGTTGGCCCGCGATGAGTCCACCGTGGCCTTGATTAGCCAGTTACGCAGCAGCGGTCTGGCGCGGGTGAAGCTGCCTTTTGGTGATACGCACCTGGCCGAACTGCCGGATGGCCCGTTGGTGCTAATAGCGGCCGGCACCGGCATGGCGCAGATGCACAGTCTGATCGAGCATTGCCGCGCCAGCGGCTTTGCTCATCCGGTACACCTGTACTGGGGGGCGCGCCGTCCGGAAGATTTCTATGCGCTCGAACACTGGGCGCAATGGCAGTCGGTACCCAATCTGTTCCTGCACCAGGTGGTCAGCGACCAATGTGGCTGGCAGGGGCGCTGCGGCTTGCTGCACGAAGCGGTACGCGAAGACTTTGTCGACCTCAAGGCGTTGCACCTGTACGCCAGCGGCTCGCCAGCCATGGTGTATGCCACGTTGGATGCACTGGTTGACGCCGGCATGGAGGCTCGGCAGATGCGCGCCGACGTATTTGCTTACGCGCCACGGGGCTAGTTGAGCCCACAAAAAAGGCCGCCTCTTGGGGCGGCCTTTTGCTGTGCGTCGGGTTTAGCGCACGCTGACGACTACCTTGCCCACGGCTTTGCGTTGGCCGAGCGTGTTGATTGCTTCGGCGGCCTGGGCCAGCGGGAAGGTCTGCGAGACCAGCGGCTTGAGCTTGCCTTCGGCATGCCAGGCAAACAGTTGCTGGAAGTTGGCGGCGTTGTCCTGCGGTTGGCGCTGAGCGAATGAACCCCAGAACACCCCGACCACGGCCGCGCCCTTGAGCAGGGTCAGGTTGACCGGCAGCTCGGGGATGCGTCCGCTGGCAAAGCCCACCACCAGCAGGCGGCCGTTCCAGGCGATGCTGCGGATGGCCGCATCGAACAGATCGCCACCCACCGGATCGTAGATCACGTCCGCGCCCTGGCCGCCCGTCAGGCGTTTCACTTCCTCTTTGAGGTTGGCTTCGCTGTAGTTGATCAGCTCGTCGGCGCCGGCGGCCTTGGCCACTGCGAGTTTCTCGGCGCTGCTTGCCGCGGCGATCACCTTGGCGCCCATGGCTTTGCCGATTTCAACGGCGGCCAGGCCAACGCCGCCGGACGCGCCGAGTACCAGCAGGGTTTCTCCGGGTTGCAGGTTGGCGCGCTGCTTGAGCGCATGCATCGAGGTGCCGTAGGTCATGCCGAAGGCGGCGGCGCTGGCAAAATCCATGCTCGCCGGGATCGGCATGACGTTGTAGCCGGGCACTGCCACCTCTTCGGCAAAACTGCCCCAGCCGGTCAGGGCCATCACCCGGTCGCCGACTTTCAAATGACTGATTTTCTCGCCGACTGCCGTGACCACACCGGCCGCTTCGCCACCGGGAGAGAAGGGGAAGGGCGGCTTGAACTGATATTTGCCTTCGATAATCAGGGTGTCGGGGAAGTTGACCCCGGCGGCATGCACTTCGAGCAGGACTTCATTCTTCTTCGCTTCGGGGCTGGCGATTTCCTCCAGTACCAGGGTTTCGGCGGGGCCGAAGGCTTTACACAGCACGGCTTTCATCGGGCTTTTCCTCTGCGGTTGATGGCTATGCAGTGTAGGTGCGGGCGAAGTCGGGTCAACGAGCATGCTTGCGCCTGATGGTCATGCATAAGCTTGGGGCTTGGGGCGTTGCCTGACTGTGGCTATGCTAGGGGCTGAACTCTTGAGGAATACCGCCCGTGAAAGTCTGGATCGCATTGCTGCTTGTTCTGTCGTTACCCCTGCTGGCCCAGGCATCGGGAAGCAAGGAAGAGGACGAAGGTAAAGAGGGGGCTGCGCCAGTGGTGTCCTATGTCACCTTGGTGCCGGCTTTGGTGGGGAATTTTGGCGATGGGCCCAAACTCAAATTCTTCAAGGCCGACCTGTCGCTGCGCGTCACCGGCGCGGATACGGAAGCCAAGGTCAAGCACCATGAACCCTTGATTCGCAATCAGTTGGTGATGCTGTTTTCCCAGCAAACCGAAGCTGCAATGGCCGCCGCGGGGGCGCGGGAGACGCTGCGCGCTGAAGCGCTCAAGCAGGTGCAGGATGTGCTTACCCAGGAAGAAGGCAAGCCACTGGTTGAAGACCTGCTGTTCAACAACCTGATCATTCAGTGACTGCCCGCTAGTACATGCCTTGTTTTAGCGCAGTGCCAGAACGGCTGCCCATTCCTCGGCGCTGACCTGCATGACCGAAAGGCGACTGCCTTTCTGCACCAGCGGCAACTCCAGCAAGGCGCTCTGGGCTTTTAACTGCGCCAATGGAATGACCCGCTTGAAGGCCTCGACAAAGGCGACATCGACCGCGCTCCAGGGGTTCTTCTCACTACTGGCCTTGGCATCGAAATAGTGGCTGTCAGGCTCTAGCGCGGTGGGGTCTGGGTAGTGCGGCGTGACGATACGGGCGATCCCTGCAATGCCCGGCTCCGGACAGCTGGAGTGGTAAAAGAAGAACAAATCCCCTGGCTGCATGTTGCGCAGGAAGTTGCGTGCCTGGTAATTGCGTATGCCATCCCAGCGCGCTTGCTCCAGGCGTTGCAGGTCGTGGATCGAGAGTTCGTCGGGTTCTGACTTCATCAGCCAATAAGGCATGAACTTTGCTCCTGTAATTCGGTCCTTTAGCGGGCTGCTGCTGTTTACCTGATGTTGCCCGGTGTGTGCAGCTTTGTATCCCGGGTTGTGTAGAGAGTCGCCGCTGTTGGATCCATAAAAATAATCGCCGCGTATACAGCGTGCGCTATGCCTTGCAAGGGGGAGGCATTCAATGAAACGTAAACCAGATGTGTTGTGGGTCTTGGTCATTCTGTTCAGTCTGGGTGTGGTAACCACCGGTTATACCCAGAGTTTGTGGGATCGCCAGGCTGATGCGCCGATCACTCAGTCGCAAACGGCTGATTGATCCGGACGGGCGCCGCAGGGAGCGCGGTGTCTTTGCAGAAGACTCGAATCAGTACCATGCCTTATCCGTCACTGTGCCTTGCAGTGGCACATCCCAGCTGGCCATAGCCAGTCGTTCCACCTGCTGACATTCATGCGCCAGGCCCAGTAATGTCGGTTTGTGCCAATTTTTGCGCATGCTGCGATAAGCCAGGCTGCGGTCGTAAAACCCCCCACCCATTCCCAGGCGTGCGCCGTGGCGGTCGAAGCCGACCAGCGGTAGCAGAACTAAATCCAGCGTCCAGATCTTGCGTTGCTGCTTGCGGTTCGGCTTTGGCTCGTAAATGCCAAAGCGATTCTTGCGCAAGGGCTCACCGGCACGGCTGCGCTGAAATACCATCTTGCTCCGCGGCCAGGGGCTGAGCACTGGCAGGTAGGTCGCCTTGCCGCGCTGTTGCGCGGCACGCAACAAGGCGCGTGGATCGATCTCACCATCATTGGGCAGGTACAGAGCAATCTGCTGAGCGCGGCGAAACAGAGGGTGCTGCGCCAGTTGTTTATACACGCCTTGCGCCGCTTGGCGTTGGGCGTGACGGCTGAGCGCATGCCGCTGCATGCGCAGTTGGCGGCGCAGTTGGGCGCGGCTTAGGTCAGTGGTGTCGAGCATGGGCTGTTGCTGGCGCGATTGCTGCGGAGGGGCAACCGGCTGGAAAGGGTGACTCCCCGACGTGCCGCTGTCGGCTTAGCCCTTGAACCCGAAAGTTCAAGGTGGAGGTTGCAGGAGGCGTTAAGGCTTTCCGTCGGGCGGACATGCACACCGGCCTCAACATGCAACCCCCGGGTTTGTGCGTATCGGCTCAGGGACATCACCAACTGGCGCACACTTCAGGGAGCGGCGGCCAGTATACCCCAAAGCGCAGGTGCGCAATCAGCTGCCCTGCTCATCGGCATCGCGAGCCAGCGCGTTGTCGACCCGATTGAGCAGGCTACGCACCTGTTCACGGTTGGCGCCGGCTTGTTGATCAAGGTGTTGCTGTTTGTGTAACAGCTCGTGGGTGATGTTCAGGGCCGCCATCACGGCGACACGGTCGGCACCGACAACTTTGCCGCTTGAGCGGATTTCCCGCATTTTGCCGTCCAGGTAGCGCGCGGCGCTCTCCAGATTGCTGCGTTCATCGCTCGGGCAGGCGATGCAATATTCTTTGTCCAGAATCTGAACGGTCAAGGTATTCGACTGGGTCATTAATCCTGCTCCAGGGCTTTGAGGCGCGAAATCATGGATTCGACCTTATGCCGGGCCATTTCGTTCTTTTCAATTAGATGGGCGCGCTCTTCGCGCCAGGATTTTTCGCTCGTCAGAAGCTGTCGGTTGTGCGCCTTGAGCTGTTCGACACGCTGGATCAGTAAGTCCAGTTTGGTCGTAAGAGCCTGCAGGTCGACGTCTTCCATGGTTCTCTACTCGTGGCTAGGTGAGTGGGCTGGCAGGTAAAAAATAGCGTCTTTGCAGTGGATTCGACAGTGTTGGCTGTGCGTGGCGCTTGTGGGCAGTGTGGAGCAGATCAGTGTGTTAGAGGTTGATGCGTTTCACCCATAGGGCAGTGCATGGCAATTATTCGGGGTAGCGGCGCGTCCATTGATGAGTGCGCCGTCAAGCCGCTTGCATGGTCTTGGCGTGCCTGCCAATGCTAGGATACAAGGCCTCTATTCTAGTGATTGCGCAGCTTTGCGCCTAGTTATCTATGCCAACTTCAAATTCGCCGTACACCGCTTTTGCCGCCCTGCTTGTGAACAGCGGCTACACCGTTTCCCCGGCCGAGCTGCATGGCCTGTTGCTGGGGCGTAGCTGCGCGGGAGCCGGCTTCGATATCGACCCTTGGCTGGTGGATGCCGCCGAGCTGCTCGGCGCTGCGCCGGAAGACAACGTACGCCAGGCGCTGATTGGCCTGCAGGAAATGGTCAAGACCGAACTGGCCAGTAGCGATGTCACCGTAGTGCTGCTGTTGCCCAGCGACGATGCCCCGCTGAGCGAACGCGCCGTGGCGCTGGGCCAGTGGTGTCAGGGCTTCCTTGGTGGTTTCGGGTTGACCGCTGGCGACAAGGCCCTGAGCGCCGAGGCCATGGAAGTGCTGCAAGACCTGTCGGCGATTGCCCAGGTGCAGAATGCCCTGGAGGAATCCGAGGACGGCGAAAGCGATTACATGGAAGTGATGGAATACCTGCGTGTCGCCCCCTTGCTGTTGTTCAGCGAATGCGCCAAGCCTGTAGTGGCTGCGGTTAAACCGTCGCTGCATTGATTAGCCTGTCAGCTCTTTTCATGTAACTGGAAGTGGACTCAATCTGCCCATGATCAGCATCCCCAAGTCGGAATACGCCCGTCGGCGCAAGGCGCTGATGGCGCAGATGGAACCCAACAGCATTGCGATTCTGCCGGCCGCGCCGGTGTATATCCGTAACCGCGATGTCGAGCACATCTACCGTCAGGACAGTGATTTCCAGTACCTCTCCGGTTTTCCCGAGCCGGAAGCGGTGATTGCGCTGATCCCCGGGCGTGAGCATGGCGAATACGTGCTGTTTTGCCGCGAGCGCGACCCGCTGCGCGAGCTGTGGGATGGCTTGCGTGCTGGTCAGGACGGTGCGATCAGCCAGTACGGCGCTGATGATGCGTTTCCGATTGGCGATATCGACGACATTCTGCCGGGGCTGATCGAGGGGCGTGATCGGGTCTATTCCTCCATGGGCACCAACCATGAATTCGATCGCCAACTGATGGAGTGGATCAACGTGATCCGCTCCAAGGCGCGTCAGGGCGCGACGCCGCCGAACGAGTTCATCACCCTTGAACACCTGCTGCATGACCTGCGTCTGTACAAGTCGGCGGCGGAAGTCAAAGTCATGAAGGAAGCGGCGGAGATTTCCTGCCGCGCCCACGTGCGCGCCATGCAGGCCAGCCGCGCCGGGTTGTTTGAGTACCACCTGGAAGCCGAGCTGGATTACGAGTTCCGCAAGGGCGGGGCGAAGATGCCGGCCTACGGCAGCATCGTCGCGGCTGGCAAGAACGCCTGCATCCTGCATTACCGCGAGAACGATGCACCGCTGAAAGACGGTGACCTGGTGCTGATCGATGCCGGTTGCGAGATCGACTGCTACGCCAGCGACATCACCCGCACCTTCCCGGTCAGCGGCACATTTTCGCCTGAGCAAAAGGCCATCTACGAGCTGGTGCTGGCCTCCCAGGAAGCCGCATTCAAGGAAATCGGCCCCGGCAAGCACTGGAACCAGGCCCACGAAGCCACGGTGCAGGTGATTACCGCCGGGCTGGTGGAACTCGGCCTGCTGCAGGGCGATGTCGCCGAGCTGATTGCCACTGAGGCCTACAAACCCTTCTATATGCACCGTGCCGGCCACTGGCTGGGCATGGATGTGCACGATGTTGGCGAGTACAAGGTCGGCGGCGAGTGGCGCGAGCTGGAAGTCGGCATGGCCATGACCGTCGAGCCGGGTATTTATGTTGCCGTGGACAATCTGGATGTGGCGAAGAAGTGGCGCGGTATTGGCGTGCGCATCGAAGACGATGTGGTGGTGACCAAAACCGGCTGCGAAATCCTCACCAACGGCGTGCCGAAAACCGTTGCCGAGATTGAAGCGCTGATGGCGGCTGCTCGCAGCGCGGCGGCTTAAACGTGCAGCGAGTGGATATTGCCATTATCGGCGGCGGCCTGGTCGGCGCCAGCCTGGCCGTGGCCCTGCAGGCCGAAGCCCGGCTGCGCGGCTGGCGCATTTGCCTGATCGAGCCGTTCACCCCGGGCGCCGGGTATCAGCCGAGTTACGATGCCCGCTCCACCGCGCTGTCATTCGGCTCGCAGCAAATTTATCAACGCCTCGGTTTGTGGCAGCAGATCAGCCAGCATGCCGAGCCAATCAAGCAGATTCATGTCTCCGACCGGGGCCGTTTTGCCGCTGCGCGCCTGAGCGCCGAAGAAGAAGGCGTGCCGGCGCTGGGTTATGTGGTGGAAAACGCCTGGCTCGGCGAGTGCCTGTGGCAGGCGCTGGATCAGCAGGTGGTGAGCTGGCGCAGCCCGGCCCAGGTGACGCGCATGCAGGCGTTGGCCGATGGTTATCGCTTGAGCCTGGACGATGGCAGTGAACTGGAGTGCAGCCTGGCGATTCTCGCCGAAGGTGGCCGTTCCGGTTTGCGTGAGCAATTGGGGATCGACGTTAGCACTACGCCCTACGGCCAGAGTGCGTTGATCGCCAACGTCAGCCCGCAGGATGCGCATAACGGCCTGGCCTTTGAGCGGTTTACCGAAGAAGGGCCGATGGCCCTGCTGCCGCTGGCGGATAAGCGCTGTGCGCTGGTGTGGACACGGGCCACGGTCGAGGCCGAGCGTTTGCTGGGGCTGGGCGATGCGGCGTTTCTTGATGAATTGCAGCAGGCCTTTGGCTATCGCCTGGGCAGCTTGCGCCAGGTCGGTGAGCGACATCTCTACCCGCTGGCCCTGACGGCCGCCAAGGAGCAGGTGCGCCAGCATCTGGTGGTGCTCGGCAACGCGGCTCATAGCCTGCATCCGATTGCGGGGCAGGGCTACAACCTGTCGCTGCGTGACACCCTGGTGCTGGCGCAAACCCTGTTGGAAAGTACTGCGCCGTTGGGCGATCTGGCCACCTTGCAGCGCTATCTGCGCAGCCAGCAGATGGATCAGCAGCTCACCGTGGGCTTCTCCGATCAGGTCACTCGCCTGTTCAGCACCGGTCAGCCGCTGCTGGCGGCCGGGCGTAACCTCGGCCTGCTCGGCCTTGATCTGCTGCCCCCGGCGAAGCGCTGGTTCGCCCGCCATGCCATGGGGCTTGGCACCCGTGCGGAGCATTGATTGATGCCGATGAAGAAAATGGCGCGTAAAGCGCGGCTGCTGCGCTGGGCGCTGAACCTGTATCCGCCGTATTTGGGTGCCGGCGTGCGGGTGCGGCAGATCAGCGCGGATTTCCGCCAGGTGCAGGTGAAGATGGGCCTGGGTTGGTATAACCGCAACTACGTCGGCACCCAGTTCGGCGGCAGCCTGTATTCGATGACCGACCCGTTTTTCATGCTGATGATCATGGAAAACCTGGGCCGCGACTTTATCGTCTGGGACAAGGCTGCGCGTATCGACTTTATCGCCCCCGGCAAAGGCCCGGTGTACGCCGACTTCAGCCTCGATGAGGCGCTGCTCGACGACATTCGCGCGCACACCGCGGGCGGCGACAAGTATTTGCCCGAGCTGCAGGTGGAGGTGCGCGACGGTAGCGGCACCCTGGTGGCGCGGGTGCATAAAACTCTTTACGTGCGGCTGAAGCCGCGCGCTCGGCAGGCAGCCTGAGAACCTGTTCGAAGTCTGCTGCGCGTCGGCCCTGCGGCGTTAAAACAGGCTCGGAATGCTCATGTACAACAGTACACTCCGCTTCCTCGCCTGTTCTTGCCTTGCATGGCTCTAGCTCGCGAAACGTTGAACAGGCTCTAAGTAAGAAGGAAATGTGATGCAAGCGGATCTGATCATTGTTGGCGCAGGCATGGTGGGCAGCGCCCTGGCGCTGGCCCTGCAGGATCAGGGGCTGGAGATTCTGCTGGTGGATGGCGGCCCGCTGAGCGTCAAACCCTTCGAGCCGCAGGCGCCGTTCAAGCCGCGCGTGAGTGCGCTGTCGATGGCCAGTCAGCGCATTCTGGCGCGCCTCGGCGTGTGGCCGGGTATCGCTGCGCGCCGTGCGTGCGCCTATGGCGAGATGCAGGTGTGGGACGGTTCCGGTACCGGGCAGATCCACTTCAGCGCCGCCAGCGTGCATGCCGAAACCCTCGGCCATATTGTCGAGAACCGCGTGGTGCAGGATGCGCTGCTGGAGCAATTGCACGACAGTGCTATCGGCCTGCTGGCCAATGCGCGCCTGGAGCAACTGCGCCGTTCCGGTGATGGTTGGTTGTTCAGTCTGAATGACGGGCGCGAGCTGCGTGCGCCGCTGCTGATTGCCGCTGACGGCGCCAACTCGGCGGTGCGCCGGCTGGCCGGCTGCGCCACCCGTGAGTGGGATTACCTGCACCACGCGATTGTCACCAGCGTGCGTTGCAGCAAGCCGCACCAGGCGACGGCCTGGCAGCGCTTCACCGACGACGGCCCGCTGGCGTTTCTACCCTTGGCCGGCGCCGAGGGCGAGCATTGGTGTTCGATCGTCTGGTCGGTGACGCCGAACGAAGCCGAACGGCTGATGGCGCTGGATGATGCGGGCTTTCGCCGCGCGCTCGGCTTTGCTTTTGAGCACCGTCTGGGCGAGGTGCTGCATGCCGACCCGCGTCTGTGCATTCCACTGCGCCAGCGCCATGCCAAGCGCTATGTCGAAGATGGTTTGGCGTTGATCGGCGATGCTGCGCACAGTATCCATCCGTTGGCCGGGCAGGGCGTCAACCTGGGCTTTCTCGATGCCGCCGTATTGGCCGAAGTGCTCAGCCATGCCGCGCAGCGTGGCGAGCGCCTGAGTGATGTGAAGGTGCTCAGCCGCTACGAGCGGCGGCGCATGCCGCATAACCTGGCGATGATGGCGGCGATGGAGGGCTTTGAGCGCTTGTTCCAGGCCGATCCCCTGCCGATCCGGTTGCTGCGCAACAGCGGTCTTAACTGGGTTGATGAGCTGCCGGAAGCCAAGGCGCTGTTTGTGCGTCAGGCACTGGGCTTATCCGGCGACCTACCGGAGTTGGCGCGCGCTTAAGGTGCAGCCACTGTAGGCCGGGCAAAAAAAAGCCCGGCACCAAGGCCGGGCTGAAAAGTGTGCAGGCAACTACACACGGAGTCGCTGTCAGCTCATCCCCAGCCAGTTGGGCAAGGCCATGGACACAGCCGGGATGTAGGTGATCACCATCAAGAAGCTGAGCAGCAGCATCAGCCACGGCCAGGCGGCCTTGACTACTGCAGTCAGCGGCATGCCGGTTACTGCCGAGGTGACGAACAGGTTCAGTCCCACCGGCGGCGTGATCAAACCGATTTCCATGTTCACCACCATGATGATGCCCAGGTGAATCGGGTCGATACCCAGCTGTACGGCAATCGGGAAGAGGATCGGCGCGAGGATCAGGATGATCGCTGACGGCTCCATAAAGGCCCCGGCAATCAGCAGCACGATGTTCACCACCAGCAGGAACTGCCAAGGTTGCAGGCCCATCTCGATCACCCAGGCGGTGATGGTCTGCGGGATCTGCTCGGTGGTCAGTACGTGGGCAAAGAGCATGGCGTTGGCAATGATGAACATCAGCATGATGGTCAGCTTGCCGGAGTCCAGCAGCACCTTGGGGCACTCGCGGATGGTCAGGTCTTTGTACACGAACAGCGCGACGAAACCGGCGTACACGGCCGCTACGGCCGCTGCTTCGGTCGGGGTGAACATGCCGGTGTAGATACCGCCGAGGATGATCACCATCAACAGCAGGCCCCATACCGCCTTGCGGGCGGCGGTGAGGAACTCGCGGAAGCTGGCCCGTGGCATGGCCGGAAGGTTCATTTTCCGCGCGACGATGTAGATCGCCACCATCAAGGCTACGCCCAGCAGCAGGCCCGGCACTACACCGGCCATAAACAGCTTGCCCACCGATTGCTCGGTCGCTGCGGCATACACCACCATGACGATCGACGGCGGAATCAGGATGCCCAGGGTACCGGCGTTACACACGATGCCTGCACCGAACGCTTGCGGGTAACCCGAGCGCACCATACCGGCGATGGCAATCGAGCCAACGGCTGCCACGGTGGCCGGCGACGAGCCGGAAAGCGCAGCAAACAGCATGCAGGCCATCACCGCCGAGATCGCCAGGCCACCGCGGATATGCCCGACGCAGGCGTTGGCGAAATCGATCAGGCGTTTGGCCACGCCACCGGTGGTCATAAACGCGCCGGACAGCAGGAAGAACGGAATCGCCAGCAGGGTGTAATGCTCGCTGGTCTCAAACAGTTTGATCGCCAGCGAACGCACCGAGTCCGGGCTGAACAGCATGATGGTGATCGAGCCTGCGAGGCCGAGGGAGGCGGCAATCGGTACGCCGATAAACATCAGCAAAAACAGCAGCAGGAAGAGGAACAGGATGGTCATTACTTGTGCTCCCCGTGTTCATTGATTTTCAGTGCATCGGCGGCTTCATCGGCCAGGCCCAGGCCGGTTTGCTGATTGCGCAAAATACGCACGAAAATTTCAAAGAAACGGATAAATACCATGGCATAGCCAAACGGCACGATCAGGGTGATATGCCATTGCATGATGCCGTAGTGGCCGAGGTCTTCAGCGCCAATACCGGCGTCGAAGAGTGTGCTGACCCAGTCGAAGCTGGCCACGGTGATCAGGCCGGCATAACCCAGGCAGGCGAGGCAGGCGATGATGCCGATGACTCGCTGCACGGGTTTGCTGGCCAGTTTGACCAGCGCATCCACGCCGATATGCCCGGCGGTGCGCACGCCATAGGCCAGGCCGAAGAAGATCAGCCAGGCGAAGAGCGCTTTGGTCAGGGCAATGCTCCAGGTCATTGACTGGGCCATGCCGAGAATGTTGTCGCCAATGGCGAAGAACAGCTCACTACTGCCCTCCCAGCGGTCGGCCAGGTTGTAGAACAGGGTGTAGAGGTTGTTGAGGATCACGTAGACGAAGGTCACCAGCGTCATGGCGGCCAGCAGGAATGCAATAAAGCCTTCCTCGAAGTGGTCCCAGACGCGCCGCAAGGCGTTCATCAATAGAGGCTCCAGTGGTGAGTGGGCGCACCCGGGCAAGCCATGCGGCCTGCCGGAGTGTTCAGCCAGTGGCGCAGCCGCAGGGCTGCGCAGTGGTTGGGGGGTAGCTGGCGGGAGGCCAGCTTCGCCTTACTGGTTGGCGGCGTCGGCAGCCTTGATCAGGTCGGCGCCGATTTCTGCTTCAAACTTGCCCCATACCGGCTTCATGGCGTCGCGCCACTCAGCACGCTGCTCTGGCGTCAGGGTGATGATTTCGGTGGTTTTCGCGTCGATGATGCGCTGCTTGTCGCCATCGTTGAGGATGCCGGCTTGCTTGTTCACTTCGGCGGTGACTTCCACCACGATCTTGTCCAGCTCGCTGCGTACATCGGCAGGCAGGCCATCCCAGAACTTGGAGTTGGTGATCAGCATGTAGTCCAGAACACCGTGGTTGGATTCGGTGATGAACTTCTGCACTTCGTGCATCTTCTGGCTGTAGATGTTCGAGTAAGGGTTCTCGGCGCCGTTGACCACGCCAGTCTGCAGGCCTTGATAGACCTCGGCGAAGCTCATTTTGCGCGGGTTGGCGCGTACGGCTTTGAATTGCTCGTCGAGTACGGCGGAAGCCTGTACGCGGAACTTCAGGCCGCGGGCGTCTTTCGGCTCACGCAGGGCCTTGTTGGCGGACAGTTGCTTGAGGCCGTTGTGCCAGTAAGCCAGGCCGGTGATGTTCTTGGCTTCCATTGACTTCAGCAGGGCCTGACCTTCCGGGCTCTGCTGGAAGCGATCGACGGCGGCCATGTCGTTGAACAGGAACGGCAGGTCGAATACCTGGAGCTGCTTGGTGTACTGCTCGAACTTGGCCAGCGACGGAGCGATGATTTGCACGTCACCGAGCAGCAGCGCTTCCATTTCCTTGCCGTCACCGAACAGCGAGGAGTTCGGGTAGACCTCGACCTTGACCTTGTCACCCAGACGCTCTTCGGCGAGCTTTTTGAACAGCACGGCGCCCTGGCCTTTAGGGGTGTGGTCGGCGACCACGTGGGAGAACTTGATCACGATCGGATCGGCCGCTTGGGCCATGCCGGCGATGCTTAGTGACAGGGCGCACGCGAGCGCCTTGGCAGTCAGTTTGAACATGGAGTGTTTCCTCTTGTTTTTGTATCACAGGGTGCGCCGCAGTGCGGCAGGTCAGGTGGCACCGTTCAAGTCTAGGCGGCCTGTCAGAAAGTGACGGGCGCTGGGCAGCGATAGCCTGGACGAGCGTGGATAGTTCACCTGCAAGAGGTTAGAGCAACCGCCATGCCAGACCCCGAACGCAGGCCTCGAGGTGCGGGCAAAGCCTGATGGAGGAAGGCCTGGCGGGTTATTGCAAAACGTTTCATCGTTTTGTCGGGGCTGGCTGGTGGGGGGGCTGTTGGCGGAAAACCGCCAACTAATCGAAATGCTCTGGCGGATTTGCGCCAGCATCGGCGAAGCTCAAGCCGTGTTTGCGCAGTTTGTCGTGCAGGGTTTTGCGCGGCAGGCCAAGGGCTTCGGCGAGGCTACGCAACGAGCTGTGTGAACGGCTCAACTCGGCACAGATCAGGCTGCGTTCAAAGGCCTCGACCTGGGCATTCAGGCCACTGCCGTCGTGACCCGCTTCGGGTGCTGCGACGGGCTCGGCTTGCAGGTCGAGGTCCAGCCCCAGGCCGAGGGCAAAGCGCTCGCCAGCGTTCTGTAACTCGCGGACGTTGCCGGGCCAGGGATGGCGCAGCAAGGCCGCCCGTTGTGCTGGTTGCAGGCTGCGTTCGGGCAGGCCGTGGCGGCTGCTGGCTGCCTCGACAAAGTGCTGAAACAGCAGCAGGGCATCTTCGCCGCGTTCGCGCAACGCCGGGATGCGCAGCGGTGCGACGTTCAGGCGGTAATACAGGTCGGCGCGGAAGCGGCCCTGGTCGGCGGCCTGGCGCAGGTCTTCCTTGGTGGCGGCAATCACCCGAATATCCAGCGGGATCAGCTGGTTGCCGCCGAGGCGCTCCACCACGCGCTCCTGCAGCAGGCGCAGCAGTTTGACCTGCACGTCGAGGCTCATGCTTTCGATTTCATCGAGGAACAGGGTGCCGCCATTGGCGAACTCGAATTTGCCGATGCGGCGCTTTTGCGCGCCGGTAAAGGCGCCCTGTTCATGGCCGAACAACTCGCTTTCCACCACCGACTCGGCCAGTGCGCCGGCGTTGATCGCCACGAACGGTCCGTTGCGGCGGCTGGACAGGTCATGCAGGGCGCGCGCGACCACTTCCTTGCCGGCGCCGGTTTCGCCGAGGATCAGCACATCGCTGTTGATCCCGGCCAGCGCCCCGATCTGCTCACGCAGGCGCAGCATCGCCGGGGACTGGCCGACCAGGCGGGCGGACAGGGTGTTGCGATCAGTCAGGGCCAGGCGCAGGCTGCGGTTATCCAGCACCAGGCGGCGCAGGGCCAGGGCGCGACGTACGCTGTCGATCAGGTCGTCACTGGCGAAGGGCTTTTCCAGAAAGTCATAGGCGCCGGCGCGCATGGCTTGCACGGCCAGTGGTACATCGCCATGGCCGGTAATCAGTAGCACCGGCAGTTCGGGGTCCTGCTCTTGCAGTTGTTGCAGCAATTGCAGGCCATCGATGCCGGGCATACGGATATCGCTGACCACCACGCCGGGCCAGTCGTGCTCGATTTTTGCCGCGACGCCGTGGGCATCGGCCAGGCTGCTGACCTTGAGTCCTGCCAGGTCGAGGGTTTGGCTCAGCGCCTGGCGCAGGTGAGGGTCGTCGTCGATCAGCAGTACCTGGGTGCGCGAGTCGATCATGCTCATACAACAAAGTCCTCTGGCGACTGGGGTTTGATGCCTTGCTCCGCGGCGCGCAGGCGTAGGGTTAACTGTGCGCCACCGCTTGGGTGGTTGGCCAATAGCAGTTCGCCGCCGAGGGCGCGCATCAGGGTATCGCAAATGGCCAAGCCCAGACCCAGGCCCTGGGCACTGGTCTTGGTGGTGAAGAAGGGTTCGCGGGCGCGCTGCAGGGCTTCCTGGCTGAAGCCGCGGCCGTTGTCACGCAGGTGCAGGTCGACGCCGTTGGCGGTCAGTTCGGCGCTCAGCCACAAGCGACGTGGTTGCGGCACCTCGCTGAGGGCATCGAGGGCATTGGCTAGCAGGTTGCCCAGTACCTGACGCAGGCGGGTTTCGCCGGCTTGTACCCACAGGGTGGCGTCAGGCAAGTCGCGGATCAGCTCGACCTCCATCGCCCGGCGGCGCTTGGCCAGCATGGCCAGGGCGTCGTCGATGGCCGGCTGCAAGGCCACGCTTTCCGGCGCGTGGTGGTCGCGGCGGGCAAAGGCGCGCAGGTGCGCGATGATTGAGGCCATACGTTCGGTGAGCTGGCTGATCAGCTTGAGGTTGGCGCGGGCGTCGTCATCGCGCTGGTGATCGAGCAGTACCCCGGCATTGTCGGCATAGCTGCGAATGGCGGCCAGCGGCTGGTTGAGTTCGTGGCTGATGCTGGCACTCATGGTGCCCAGGGCTGAGAGTTTGCTGGCCTGCACCAGTTCGTCCTGAGCTTGTACCAGCTCCTGTTGTGCGTGTTCGCGTTCTAGCACTTCTTGCTTCAAACGGCTGTTGAGGTGCTCCAGGTCGAGGGTGCGCTCCAGCACGCGCAGTTCGAGTTGCTGGCGGGCCTGGCTGTCGAGAGCGATGCGCTCCAGATAATGCCGGCGGCGCTGCATCAGCAGGCCGAGCAGCAGGATCAGCGCCAGCAGGGTGCTGCCGCCGACCGCCATGGTGGTGCGCACCGGCTGGTCGAGCTGTGAGCGTGGTGTGAGGATGCTCACCGTCCAGCCGATTTCATCGAGCTTTTGCCCCTGGCGTAACCAGGCTTCGGTGTTGAGCTGCAGGGGCGGTGGTGACTGGATGCGATAGGGCTGGGTGTCGGCAATGGCTGCCCGCTCGGCATTGTCCAGTTCGCGGGTGGCGTGAAAGCGCCACTCGGCGTGTGAGGTGAGAATCACCACGCCGTAGTTATCGGTAACCAGCAACTGCTCGGGGCGTTTGCCCCACAGGGTTTCGGTGTGGTCGAGGTCTACCTTGACCACCATGGCGCCGAGAATCTGCTCGCCGTCGCGAATCGCCGCCGCGAAGAAGTAGCCGCGTTTACCCGAGGTGGTGCCCAGCCCGAAGAAATGCCCGGGGCGGCCCTGCATGGCTTCGCGAAAGTAGGGGCGATAGGAAAAGTTACGGCCTACAAAAGAGTCTTCCTGCGCCCAGTTCGAGGCCGCCAGGGTGGTGCCGTCTGCGGCCATCAGATAGATGACATCGGCCCCGGTTTGCTGGCGAATCTGGCTCAGCAGGTGGTTGGCTGCGGTGCGTCGCGCCGGTTGATCGGGGTTTTGCAGGGCGCTACGCACGTCGGGCAAGTCCGCGAGAATGGGCGGTAGCACTTCGTAGCGGCGCAAGGTACCCAGCAGATTGGCCACATAGAGGTCGAGGGTCTGGCGGTTCTGTTCGTTCAGCACACCGCGGTAATAGCGCTCAGTCAGGTGTTGCAGTGGCCACAGCAACGGCACCAGCAGTAACACAAGAACTGCCAGGCTTCTCCAGCGTGGGCGACGAGGGTGGGGTGACGGGGTGGGCATGCGCTTACTCGGCGGTATCAAGCGGTTGAGAGTGGCTGTTATGCAATAAGCGGGCAAGCTTGCTGATATGGGTCAATACTCAAGCTGTTCGGCATCGCCCTGGAGTAATGGTGCCGCCCTGATTGCGCTTTGCACGGACGGCTGCGCCTTAGTCCCTGGAGATACTCCGATGCTGGCTCAATTGACGGTAAGGGCGCGCCTGTTGCTCTTGGCGGTGGTGCCGCTGCTGGTGCTGATTGTGGTCATTGGCATGGCGTTGTCCAACGCCAGCAAGCTGAATCAGAGTTTTGATGAGTTGTTTGTTGATCGCATGCAGCCGATTAGCCAGCTCAAGGTGGTTTCCGATGCGTATGCGGTGGCGATGGTCGATGCACTGCACAAGTACCGCGCCGGGGTCTTCGATGAAGCGCAACTGCGCAAGGCGTTCAGTGATGCGCGCAGCCGCGGTGACAAAGCCTGGGCCGAGTACATTGCCACGCGTCTGACTGTTGATGAAAGCAGCCGGGTCGAGCGCGCTAAGCCGCACCTACTGCGCGTACAACAACTGGCCGATCAGTATCTGGTGCAGCTCGACAATGGCCAGTTGCTCGCTGCCGAGGCAGGCCCGTTCAATCGCACCCTCTATGACACCTTCGACCCGCTGGGAGGTGAGCTGGAGGGCCTGATCAGCCTGCAACTGAACGAAGGCGAGCGCCTTAATGTCGAGACCACGGCGCAGTACCAGGCGATCCGCAGCACATTTATCGTTATTGGTGGGGTGGCGTTGCTGCTGGTGCTGGTAGCCGCCTTGATGATTAGTCTGTCGATCATTCGCCCACTGGCTAGCTTGCGTAACCTGATCAGTAAGGTGCAGCAGTCTTCTGATCTGACCTTGCGTGCGGATGTCAGCGGCCGCGATGAAGTCTCGGATACGGCGCGTGCGTTCAACACCATGCTGGAGCATCAGCAGGCCTTGATTCGCCATCTGGCCGATACCGCGATCCAGCTGGCGGCGGCGTCCGAAGAGATGAGCGCGATCAGCGCTCAGGTCAGTCAGGCGGCCACGGCCCAAGGTGATCAGACCAGCATGGTGGCCACCGCCGTGCATCAGATGAGTGTGGCAGTGCAGGAGGTGGCGGGGAATGCGCAGGCCACCGCGAGCAATGCGGCGGACGCCAATAAAGAAGCGCGCCAGGGCAGTGAGCTGGTGCAGTCCAACCTCACGGCCATTCAGGGGTTGTCGACCTCGGTGGAAAAAGCCGGCGAGGTGATCGATACCTTGCACACGCAAAGTGATGAGATCAGCAAGGTGCTCGGGGTGATTCAGAGCATTGCCGAACAAACCAACCTGCTGGCACTCAACGCCGCCATTGAGGCTGCACGTGCCGGTGAGGCAGGCCGTGGTTTTGCTGTGGTGGCCGATGAGGTACGCAGTTTGGCCAGCAATACGCAAAAGGCCACCGAGTCGATTCGCGGCATGATCGATGCGTTGCAAGGTGGCGCACGCAGCGCGGTGAGTGCCATGCAGCTATCCCGTGAGCAGGCGCAGAACAGCGTTAGCCATGCCCGTGAGGCTGGCGAGGTACTCAACCATATCGCCCATGCCATTGAAGGTATTGCTGACGGCAATGTGCAGATTTCTGCTGCCACTGAGGAGCAGACGGCGGTGGCCAACGAGATCAGCCAGAACATCAGCAGCCTTAACGACAGCATTGGTGAGGTGGTCAACGGGGCAGAGCAAAGCTCGATAGCCAGTCGCGACCTGGCGCAACTGGCCAGCGGCTTGCAGCAGCAGATTCAGCGCTTTAGGGCTTAACGGCTCGGCTGTTCAGTCGCCAAGCATTCGGCCAGCGCCTGCTGCCAGTCGGGCAGCTGTACCTGCCAGTCGCGTTGCAAGCGACTGCAATCCAGGCGCGAGTTGAGCGGGCGCTGTGCCGGCGTTGGGTAAGCACTGCTGGGTATGGCCTGTAGCGCTGCCACAGGCTTGCCGTGTAGCTGTAAGTGCTCGGCAATCGCGCTGGCGAAGCCAAACCAGCTGGTGTGTCCCTGAGCCGTCAGGTGGTAAATGCCCCAGGGGCCCGCCTGGCCATTGCGCCAATGCGCGATCAGCTGGGCGCTGGTTTGCGCAATAGTGCCGGCCCAGGTGGGCGCGCCGATTTGGTCGGCCACCACGCTCAGCGATTCGCGTTCTTGCAGCAGGCGCTGCATGGTCAGCAGAAAGTTGCGGCCGTGCTGTGAATACACCCAGCTGGTGCGCAGAATCAGGTGCATGCCGCCGACCGCCTGAATCGCCTGCTCCCCGGCCAACTTACTGCGTCCGTAGACGCCCAGCGGATGGGGTGTATCGTCTTCGTGGTAGGGCGTGGCTTTGTTGCCATCGAATACATAATCGGTGGAGTAATGCACCAGTGGAACGCCCAGCTCGGCGGCTGTCTCGGCGAGGATGCCGGGGGCGCTGGCGTTGATTGCGAAAGCCAACTCGGGCTCGCTCTCGGCTTGGTCAACGGCTGTGTGAGCAGCTGCATTGATAATCAGCTCGGGGCGTAACTCACGAAGTTGTTGGCGAATCTGCTTGGGTTGGGCAAGGTCTAGGCGATCGCGGCCGCACACCTGAACATCACCAATCCCTTGCAGGCTGTGTTGCAGTTCGCGACTGACTTGGCCGTGCTGACCGATCAGCAGGATGTTCATGGGAACAGCTGCGCGGCAGTCAGCAGTGTGCCGTTTTGATCTTTGGCCGAGAGCTGTGGGGCTTCCTGCAAGGGCCAGTCAATGGCCAGTGTCGGGTCGTCCCAGCGGATGCAGCGCTCATGCTCCGGAGCGTAGTAGTCGGTGGTTTTGTAGAGAACCTCTGCATACTCGCTAAGCACCGCAAAGCCATGGGCAAAGCCTTCCGGCACCCAGAGTTGGCGGTTATTGTCGGCGGACAGGTGCACACCCACCCAGCGGCCGAAGGTCGGCGAGCTGCTGCGGATATCCACGGCGACGTCATACACCTCGCCCGCTGTGACGCGTACCAATTTGCCCTGTGTCTGCTGTACCTGGTAATGCAGGCCGCGCAGCACGCCGCGCTGCGAGCGCGAATGGTTATCCTGGACAAAATCACGCTCAAGACCGGTGGTTTCGGTGAAGCGGCGGGCATTGAAACTCTCGTAGAAGAATCCGCGCTGATCGCCAAACACCTTGGGTTCGAGAATGATCACGCCGGGTAGGTCGGTGCTAACAGCCTGCATACTTACTCCTCGGCTAACTTGAACAGATATTGACCGTAGCCGGTTTTGCCAAAGGCCTTAGCCTGCGCCAGTAATTGTTGGCGATCGATCCAGCCCTGCTGGTAGGCGATCTCTTCCAGGCAGGCGACTTTCAGGCCCTGGCGGTGCTCGATGGTCTGCACGTATTGCGATGCATCCAGCAGGCTGTCGTGAGTGCCGGTATCGAGCCAGGCAAAGCCCCGGCCGAAGCGCTCGACGCGCAAGTCGCCGCGCCGCAGATAGGCGTTGTTGACGTCGGTGATTTCCAGCTCGCCACGGGGCGATGGTTTGACCGCCTTGGCGATCTCTACCACGTCGTTGTCGTAGAAGTACAAGCCGGTGACGGCATAGCTGGACTTCGGCTGCTGGGGTTTTTCTTCGATGGAGATGGCTTTGCCCAAGGCGTCAAATTCGACCACGCCGAAGCGCTGCGGATCATTCACCCAATAGCCAAAGACGGTGGCACCCGAAGGCTCGGCTGCGGCGCGCAGGAGTTTCTCGGTGAAGTGCTGGCCGTGAAAGATGTTGTCGCCGAGGATCAGGCACACCGAATCCGTACCGATAAACGCCTCACCCAGAATAAAGGCTTGGGCCAGGCCGTCCGGCGAGGGTTGTTCGCTGTACGCGAAGTGCACACCAAACTGGCTGCCATCACCGAGCATCTTCTGAAAGTTGGGCAGATCCTGGGGGGTGGAGATGATCAGAATCTCGCGTACGCCCGCGAGCATCAGTACCGAGATCGGGTAGTAGATCATCGGCTTGTCATAGATCGGCAGCAGCTGCTTGGATACGCCCAGGGTGATGGGGTGTAGGCGGCTGCCGGAGCCTCCCGCGAGAATGATGCCTTTCATGCGTGCTGTTCCTTAAAGTGCGCCGAGGCGTTCGCGTTGATAGCTGCCGTCTTGCACGCGGCGGCACCAGTCGAGGTTGTTCAGGTACCAGTGCACGGTCTTGCGCAGGCCGCTGCTGAAAGTCTCTTCCGGCTTCCAGCCCAGTTCACGCTCGATCTTGCTGGCGTCAATGGCGTAGCGCAGATCATGCCCTGGGCGATCGCGGACGAAGCTGATCTGCTCTTTATAAGAGCCACTTTGGCGCGGGGCCAACTCATCCAGTAGAGCACAGATGCTTTCCACCACATGCAGGTTGGTTTGCTCGTTGTGCCCGCCAATATTGTAGGTTTCTCCAACCGCGCCTTCACTGACGACCTTCAGTAGCGCGCGGGCGTGGTCTTCCACATACAGCCAGTCACGTACCTGTTGACCATCGCCATATACCGGCAGCGGTTTGCCATCCAGGGCGTTGAGAATCACCAGCGGGATCAGCTTTTCCGGGAAGTGATAGGGGCCGTAATTGTTCGAGCAATTGGTCAGCAGTACTGGCAGGCCGTAGGTGCGCTGCCAGGCACGTACCAGATGGTCGGACGCAGCCTTGCTCGCTGAATAGGGTGAGCTGGGGGCGTAGGGCGTGGTTTCTGTGAATAGATCATCGACGCCATGCAGGTCGCCATACACCTCGTCGGTGGAAATATGGTGGAAGCGGAATGTCGCCTTGCGCGCCTCATCCAGCTTCATCCAATAAGCGCGGGTGGCTTCCAGCAAGGCGTAGGTGCCGACGATATTGGTTTGAATGAACGCGGCCGGGCCATCGATGGAACGATCGACATGCGACTCGGCTGCCAGGTGCATGACCGCGTCCGGCTGAAACTCGGCCAGGGCCTGGCTGACGGCTGCGCTATCGGCAATATCGGCCCGCACGAAGCGGTAGGCAGAATGCTCCGCCACACTGGCCAGCGATTCGAGGTTGCCGGCGTAGGTCAGCTTGTCGAGGTTGAGAACCTGATGTTCGGTGTGATTCAGCAGATGACGAATCAATGCCGAACCAATAAAGCCGGCACCGCCGGTGATAAGGATGTGCATGTTTAGTTGCCTAACTCGAAGAAGTTCCGGCGAGGCACGCCAGTTGCATGTGCTATTTAGCTGCTCGAGCAATGGTATAGGAAAATGAGCGACAAACCATATTTCCCAAGTGCTGTATGTAATGCTATGTGATTAACGTGCGTTGCGGACTGATTTGTTAGGGGCCAGCTGGTGATTGTTTTCACCTGCGCACTCTTATTAGTCATTTTTATTAGTTACGCTCCGCCGTGGCGCATGACTTCTCGGGGTAAGCAGGCTGTTTTGATAAAAATATGGCGTCATTAAATTGGCGATGTTTTATAGCGAATAGCCACTGCTTGGGTTGAAGTGCCTGCTTGAATCATGCTTAAGTTTGCAGGGTGTGTGCCAATAATCTGGTGCTCTATATTTTTATTTTTTTGGGTGGTGGGGGGTGTGTGCGTCAGCATCAAGTAGATAGCCTGCTTTTAGCGCGGCCAGGATTTATTGAATATCTCTTGGCAGCAATTCGTATTGTGCACGGGACTACTGCGAGTCTTCCAGGGTTCATTTTATTGTGGCTATTTGCTGACTCCTCTACTGATTTGAATCACGGTTATGTAGGGTTTTTATTATTCTTTGGTGTGCTAAGTGTTTTGATGTTTCAAGCGCTTGGTGTTTATTCAGAAGAAATATTCAGTAATCGCTTACGTTTTCGCGTCATGTTTTTTGCGTGGACTGCAGCTTTCTGTCTGTTGTTGTTTATGCATCAGGCTCTCGAGCTGTTTCGTTATATCTCTCTGCCTTTTCTGGTGTTCTGGTTCGCCTTTAGCCTTGCCGCGTTTGGAGTTGAGCGGTTATTGCTGCTGCTGGTTTTTCGGTACTTGATTAAGCGTGGACATTTTTTGCAGACCGCCGTGATCGTTGGTGGGACTGAGAACGGTATCCGGCTTGCTGAATACCTGTTGCGCGGGCAAGACATTCGCTCGGGGTTGCTCGGCTTTATTGACGATCGGATGGGCCGTATGCCTGAAACGCTGGCGGGTTTGCCTGTGATTGGTGATAGCAGTCAGCTGGAAAAAATGATCCGTGAAGAACGGGTGACTCAGGTGTTGGTGGCTCTGCCGTGGTCTGCTGAGAATCGTATTGGGCAGATTGTGCGTGATCTACGTCGCTTGCCTGTGAATGTGTTGTTGGTGCCGGACATGATTGCGTTTCGACATGCACACAATCGAATCACCACTATTGCGGGCTTGCCGATGTTCAATGTATCAGAAATACCGTTGTCGGGCTGGTCACCGCTGATTAAACGTCTAGAGGATTTATTGTTGGCAGGGATTGCAATAATTGCTCTTTTGCCATTGATGATACTGCTCGCAGTTATAATAAAACTCGACTCCCCGGGGCCTGTTTTGTTTCGGCAGAAGCGTTATGGCTATAATAATCGGCTGATAGAAGTATTCAAATTTCGCTCAATGTTTTATCACCAGAGCGATGCTAATGCAGAGCGGCAGACAATACGTAATGATGGCAGAGTGACGCGGGTCGGCCGGTTTATTCGTAGAACCAGCTTGGATGAATTGCCGCAGTTGTTCAATGTACTGCTAGGTAGCATGTCGATTGTAGGGCCGCGCCCGCATGCTACTGCCACGAAAGCTGCTGGCGTGCTGTTTGAAGAGGCTGTTGAACAATACAGCGCTAGGCACCGTGTAAAGCCAGGTATTACCGGCTGGGCGCAGATCAACGGCTACCGGGGTGAGACGGATACCCTAGAAAAAATCGAGAAGCGTGTGGAGTACGACTTGGAGTACATCGAGAGTTGGTCGGTGTGGTTCGATCTGTACATTTTATTCAGGACGCTGCCAGCGCTAATCCTGACCAAGGAGGCTTACTAGGATGGAGCAATCAATGAGCCAGCTGATCCCTTGCATCATTGCCGGCGGCGCAGGAACAAGATTGTGGCCGGTATCCCGTGAGGCCATGCCCAAACCGTTTATGCGGCTCCCGGATGGCCAGAGTCTGTTGCAGAAAACTTTTGCGCGGGTTGGGCAATTGCCGGGTGTTGAGCGTGTGTTGACGGTCACCAACCGTGATGTGCTGTTCCGTACATTGGATGACTATCGCACGGTCAATCAGCATAACTTGCCATTGGAATTTTTACTTGAGCCTTTTGGTCGCAATACTGCGCCCGCTATTGCCGTCGCGGCATTGCATGTCCAGCAGCAGTATGGTGACCAGGCGCACTTGCTGATATTGCCGGCAGATCATTTGATTCGTGATGAGCAGGCTTTTGCCCAGGCAGTGGCGACTGCGCGCGAGTTGGCCGCGCAGGGGTATTTGGTGACCTTCGGCATTAAACCGGAGCATCCGGAAACGGGCTTCGGCTACATCGAGCAAGGACAGCCGCTTACAGCCGAGGCTTATGCTGTTTCGCGCTTTGTTGAGAAGCCTGATCTGGCGACGGCCGAAGCATATGTAAAAAACGGCCAATATCTATGGAACGCAGGTATGTTCTGCCTACAGGTAGATACTGTGTTGGCGCAATTGCAACAGTTCGCTCCCGATGTGTTAGAGGCCGCCCAACACTGCTTAGCAAGAAGCCCTGAGATTTCTGGTAGCGCGCTGATTCAGCGTGAGTTGGACAGCGAAACCTTTATCTTGGCTCCAGATATCTCCATCGACTATGCCTTAATGGAGCGTTCTGATCGCGTGGCGGTCATGCCATGCAGTCTGGGCTGGAGTGATATTGGGTCATGGCAGGGGCTGCGCGAACTCAGTCCGAGCGATAGTGACGGCAACCAGGTTGTTGGTGAGGCCGTCTTGCACGATGTGCATAATTGCTACATAGACTCGCCTCGTCGTCTTGTCGGTATGGTTGGGTTGGATAATCTGATTGTGGTCGACACCCCGGATGCATTGTTGATTGCCGATGCCGATCGTAGTCAGGAGGTTAAATTCATTGCTCAGGAGCTCAAGCGTCGGGGCCATGACGCTTATCGTTTGCACCGTACTGTGGCCCGTCCATGGGGTACGTACAGCGTTATTGAGGAAGGGCCGCGCTTTAAGATCAAGCGCATCATGGTGCGTCCTGGCGAGTCGCTGTCATTGCAGATGCATCATCACCGTAGCGAACACTGGATTGTGGTCAGTGGCATGGCCCGTGTGGTGAATGGCGAGGGTGATTTTCTACTCAATACCAATGAGTCGACCTTTATTCCGGCAGGGCATACCCACCGTCTGGCCAATCCTGGCGTAATCGATCTAGTGATGATTGAAGTGCAAAGCGGCGAATACTTGGGCGAAGACGATATCGTGCGCTTCAGTGATGTGTACGGCCGAGTACCCGGGGCCAAGTCCTGATGCGTACTGCGCTGATTATTCCGACGCGCAATGCCAGTGGCTTTTTGGACCGACTGCTGCCTGCTATCGCGAGCCAGACGCTGCAGCCCGATGAGTTTCTCGTGATTGACAGTGACTCGCGTGATGATGGCGTGGCGCGTCTCAAGGCTGCCGGTGCGCGCGTGGAAGTAATTGACGCAGCCACCTTCAACCATGGCGGTACGCGTCGGATGGCTAGTCAGATGGTCGACGCCGATATCCTGATTTTTCTGACTCAGGATGCTATCCCGGATAACCCTGAAAGTTTCGCCAATATTTGTGCTGAGCTACTTGCCGAAACCGATATCGGTATGGCTTACGGGCGCCAGTTGCCGCACTCCCATGCAGGATTGCTAGCGGCTCATGCGCGCCGTTTCAACTACCCCGCGCTCAGCCGTACCAAACGTATGGCGGATGCGGCGCAGCTGGGCATCAAGACCTGCTTCAGTTCGGACTCATTTTCGGCATATCGACGTTCGGCCTTGGAAGCCATTGGCGGCTTTCCCGAGAATGTAATCGGCAGCGAGGACGCTTTTGTCGCAGGTAAACAATTGCTTGCTGGCTATGCCGTGCGCTATGCGGCATCGGCTCGCGTACAGCATTCGCATGACTACCGGTTGCTGGAGGAGTTTCGTCGTTACTTTGATATCGGCGTGTTCTATGGCCGCGAACGCTGGATTGCTCAAACCTTCGGTAGCGCAGGGGGCGAGGGGCGGCGCTTTGTACAGGCAGAAATATCTGCTTTGCGCGAAGCTGGAGTGTTATATCGGGTGCCTGAAGTGCTGCTACGCAGCGCTTTGAAATTGCTGGGTTACCGTCTCGGCCATTTGGAGCGTTATCTGCCGCGTTGGCTGAAGCGGCGGATCAGCATGTTTGCTACGTACTGGAGCTGAGTCATGATTGTTATGCCACACAGGTTTCGCTTATTTGTCCTTATGGCTGTGCTCTTGATGGGGCAATTGCTGGTCGCCTGCACGCCTGCTCGTGTTCATATGCCCAGTAATGATTCACTCAAATTGCGCCATCAGGAAATTTATAAACTATCGGACTTACCGCCCCCCCAGGTGCGTATCCAGAGCGGCGATACTCTGCGTATCGTCCGTGACGCGCAGGAGCCTGCAGAGGGTGACGATGCCACATTGTTTCTCGTGCGTCCGGATGGTTTTTTTGCGATGCCATTTATCGGCTTGATCAAGGCCGATGGGCGTACGCCGGAAAGTGTTGCCGAGGATGTGACAAAAAAGCTCGGCAAAATTTATCGGCAGCCAACCGCGACGGTGAACATTGCTATCGCCCCGAGCAACAGGGTTTTCGTTGGCGGCGCGGTGCCTAACCCAGCGTTATTTGATCTCGTCGGGCATGCCACTGTTGAGCAGGCGTTATTGGGCTCCGGTGGGGTTTTACCATCGGCGGATAGCGACAATATTGCTTTGTTGCGAGCGGGTGATGACGGTAAGTACAAAACCTACTTCTTTAGCCTGGCAACCCTGCTGCAAGAAGAAAACCGACCTATGGTCGCTTTGCAGCGTGGCGACATTATATTTGTGCCGCAATCGGGTATAGGCAGTGCCGTTGAAGCGATGGATATGTATGTCACCCGCTTGATACCGATCAACAAGTCGATCGGCTTGGGGTTCAGCTACGAACTCAATGCAGTGGATGAAATCGAATGTTCAAACTGCCCATAGGTGCCCCGCAGTCTCGTTCAGCTACGGTCTCAATTTCGTGGATCAAATCACCCTTGATCAGCGAGCCCATGATCCGCTATTTCGAATTTAGAGCCTTACCAGCAGGCTACCAGCCCTCACGGAGCGAGAACCCGCATGATTGAAATCCGTTCTCTGCGCGATCTTTTGCGCCTGTTCTTCATCTTTCGCCGAGAGTTTCAGTGGGCTGTCATTGTCACTATTGTGGTTGCGTTGCTTGGCGCGTTTCTACTGCCGACTAAATATGAGTCCAATGCGCGTCTATTGGTAAAGCCGGGTCGTGATAACACTACCCTGCCAATTGAGGCGAGCAATCGTCAGGCCTTGATTGCCCCTAGTACACAGCGCGACCCCATCGTTGACGAAGAGAAAATGCTTACCGGTAGGCCTATCGTGCGCATGGTTGCCGAGCGCTACTTTGAGGAAATGGCCAATATTCAGCCGCAGGGTTTTTGGAAAACTATAAAGGCTTATATCGGTAAGGGCGTGAACGTTGTCATCGAAGGATTGCGTAGCGTCCTGCAAGTGCTCGGGATTGTTGAAGAGCAGACACCTGTAGACCGGCTGGCAAAAAAACTGGAGAAAAGTTTCAGCGTCGGACATGAGGCTGGTTCTGCGGTGATTGAGATCAGTTTTACTTGGGACGACCCGCTAATTGCCCAGAAAGTGGTCGATTTCTGGGTTGAAGCATTTCTTGAAGAGCGTACCCGAGCCCTCGGCCGTAAGAGCTTGTACACCTTCTATGAAGGCGAAAAGGGTAAGGTGGCCGAGCAAATCACCCTGCTCAAAGAGCAACTGCAAGGCCAATTGGTGAGCATTGACTCGATTGATGTCAGTGAGCGATTGGAAAGTCTGACCACTCAAATCAACCGGTTGAGCGATGCCCGTATCGAGTCGTACACCGAACTGGCGGGTATTCGAAGTTTTCTGACGCTTGCCCGTGAGCAGCTGAAACGTCAGGTGCCGGAAGTAGTGACTGAGCGTGAGATCAGCCTCAATCCGACCCAGCTTGATCTAAAGCGTCAACTCAACGCTTTGAACCTAGAGCGTGCTCGCTTGTTGCGCACTTTCTTGGCCGATGCGCCGCCGGTTGTGCAGGTTGAACAGAATATTCGTGATATTGAAGCCTTGGTTGGGCGTGAAAGTGAGCGCTTGGAACGTTCGCAAAACCGTGCGCCGAATAGCTTGGTGGTCAGCCTCAAGCAGCAGATCCTTGATGCAGAGCTGCGTGAGCGGAAAGTTAATGGAGAACTGAAGGATAACGAGCGTCAGCTTGCCCAGTTGAGCGAGACCCGCCGCCAGGTCCTGGCAAATGAGCCGCAACTGACACGAATGACGCTGGAGTTGCAGGCGGCGGAAAAAAGCTATGCGCTGTACACCGAGAACCTCGAGCACGCACGCATTGATCGTGAGTTGGACCGTAGTCAGATCAGCAATATCGCGCTTATCGAGGAGGCCACGTTTAACCCCAGCAGAGTGTTTCCCAAGAGTTTGATGATTTTGCTGCTAGCCATTCCAGCAGGCTTTGCCGTGGGCCTTTTGACGTTGTACCTCTGCTATTTGCTGGATCAGCGCATTCATGACGGTGCGCGCATCGAAGAGGCTTTTGGCGTCCCGCTGTGGAGCAGTTTGCAGGATTTGGGTACCCCGGCAGGTCCACCCAACAGTGGTTTTATTGCCAGTATCTACAGACTGTATGGGCAGTTACCGCTTGAGCAAGTGCAAGAGCAGGGGCTGGTGCTGGCCTTGACGTCGACCCGTCGTGGCGAGGGTGTCAGTTTCATTCTGGGCCATTTGCAAGCGCTGCTAATTGAGCGGGGGCATCAGGTTCGTCACGATATAAGTCGGCCGGTTCAGCCGGGTGAAATTGTTCTGCTCGACGCTTCGGCGCTGCTCTCCAATCAGGAGGCCTTTATCAATCTACGCGAGGCTGATCAGATCGTATTGGTGGTCGAGGCGCAACAAAGCACCATCCCGATGATTCAGAGTGCGCTGTCGACATTGACGACGGCATTCAAGCGGGTCGACGGCATCATCCTCAATCGCCGTCGTTTCGAGGTGCCCGACCGCGTGTTGCAGGTCGTCAGCCGCTGGCGGGGATTGAGCTGATGCGCATTGCCTTGCTCTCGCCACTACCGCCCGAGCAGACCGGTATTGCCGATTACGCTGCACACTTCCAGGCAGCGCTACAGGCTGAAGGTGTTGAGGTGCTGACGCCGCTCCGCGGTTGCGGCATGGATCAGGCGCGTATAGATGAGTGCATCAAGGGGTTCGATTGGGCGCAGGTTGATCTGGTTCATGCCGAGCTCGGCGGCGGGCGCTTGGGTGAGTTTTACGCCTTGCGGCAATTGCGTAACGCATACCCCGGTCTGCTGCTGAGTGCCACGGTGCATGACCCTGAGCGCTTGGTCTGGCGACGTGCCGCGCTGCCTTGGCCGCTCTCGTTGCTGGAAAAGCTACCGCGACCACTGCCCCAGTTGGCCGCGCTGTTAGCTGACCCTCTGACGCTGCGAGAAGAGCGCCGACTGGCTCAAAGCATGACGCGCCTGGTGACACTCACTGAGTCCGGTGGTCGCGCCCTAGTGCGACGTATGGGGTTGGATGTTGCGCAGCATGCAGTGATTGCCCATGGCAACTTGAGTATTGCGCACAAGCCTCTGCCGCCTTTGCAGCCAATAAAACTGCTGTATTTTGGTTTTATCTACCGTGGTAAAGGTATCGAAGACCTACTTGATGCCTTGGCGCAAGCCTTGCTGCGTCGGCCGCAGTTGCGCGGTTTGCTCCGGTTGACCTTGGCAGGCGGCACTGCGCCGGATATGGCTTTCGGGCCTGCCGGCAACTATCTCGACGAATTGCGCCAACGCGCGCGTGAGCAGCATCTGGACGATTGCCTTGATTGGCAGTTGGACTTACCGGCGAGTGAGATTGCCTGCACGATTCAAGCGCATCATGTGATGGTGCTGCCTTACCGTGAATCTAAGAAGCTCGGTCTGCTGGGTGAAATGCGCGGTACCAGTGGCGCCTTGTCCTGGGCGAACGCTTGCGGCCGCGGCGCTATCACCTCCAATGCCCGTGCATTCTCTGAAGAGGTCGCGAGCGGTAATGGTGCGACTTTTCAGCAAGGCGACATCGCGGCATTGTCGATGTGTATTGAACGGTTGGCGCTTAACCCGCAACTGGCAGAGCAATGGGCGCAACGAGCCAGTGCGATTGCTCTGGCTCGTTGCTGGCCGGAGACAGCCAGACGCTTTCAGCAGCTCTTTGCATCGGCATGTGGAGGCAAATGAATATGCTGCATAGAACCTTAACTCTGTTGCCAGCAGTGAGCCTAAGCCTATTAATGGGTGCTTTTAGTACAGGCTGTTCGGCTGCCGCGGAACCAGTGTTGTTGAAGGCGCCACGCGAGGTGGTGTGGCAGGACTTTCTTGGGGTCAATGCGCATTTTCTCTGGTTCAGCCCCGAACAGTACAAGGTTCAGATAAGTCGATTGCAGGCGCTTGGTCTGCAGTGGGTGCGGGTCGACTTACACTGGGACCGACACGAGCCCTCTGAGGGGAAGTATCGGCTCGGGGAGTTGGATGAGCTAGTTGAGGACATGCGCAAACAGAGGCTCAAATCGATGCTCTATTTGGTGGGCTCAGCGCCTCACATCACCACTGCTCCAGCGGGTTCACCAGTCCCCGACCAGTATCCCCCACGTGATCCTAATGTGTTCGCTCAGCGTATGGTCATGTTGGCTAAGCGTTACCCCAGTGTGAATGCATGGCAGATCTGGAATGAGCCAAACCTCCCTGCGTTTTGGCGTCCTAATGAAGATGCCGAAGGTTATGCACGGCTGCTGTATCCAGCGGTAAAAGCGCTGCAAAAAGCCGTACCAGATAAGCCGGTTGTCATGGCCGGCATGGCCTATTACAGCCAGATGCCCGTCAAAGGCGGTTTGATGTTGGAGAAACTGGGGCAATTTGGTGTGCAGAATTTGGGTGCTATTGCGGCGTACCACCCTTACTCACAGCAACCTGAAAGCGACGAGCCCGGCGACAATGATTTTATTTTGCGCAGCCAGCAGCTTAATAAGATGCTCCGCGGTGCAGGGCTCCCCGGCATTTGGGCAACTGAATGGGGCTGGTCGAGCTATGCCGGACCCAAAGAGCACCAGGACATTATTGGCGATGAAGGTCAGGCCGATTATGTGCTGCGACGTTTGGCGCTGATGAGCGCATTGGATTATGACAAAGCATTCCTGTTTGCCCTGTCTGATTTGGATAGCCGTGCCGGTGTGCGTGACCAGCATTACGGTTTGCTTGATCTGCAAGGCAAGCCAAAGCCTGTTTACCTCGCGTTACAGCGTTTTTTACAAATTACCGGGCCGCGTTTGCAACCGGCTGAAGCGCCTCAGCTAAGTAAGATCCCAAAGGGGCTTTACGGTATTGCTTGGCGGCGTGCCGATGGTAAGAATATTTGGCTGTTCTGGGCGAGTAAAGACAGCGCCTTGCACTTGCCCCGCGTGACCAGCGCCGAACTGCACGACCCACTTAGCGGCACCCAGCAAATATTGAAGACCGCAGATGGTGTGCGTCCGCAAACCGCTAAGCACCTGCAAGTGCTGGTCTGGTAATGGGCATGCGCATGCTCTGGGTTTTACCTTATCTACCCTGGCCCACCACCAGTGGTGGTAAAACGCGGCAGTATCATTTGTTGCGTATCCTCGCCGCCCGTGGTCACCGCATCACGCTGCTGGTGCAATCAAAAAGCCCTTTGGATGTTGCGGCTCAGGCGGCTCTGGAGCCGTTTCTGGAGCGCTTGATCGTAGTGCCCAGGCGGTCACTCAAACATCCAGTCACATTGCTGGTTGCCCTGTTCGGCCCATGGCCATTGTTGACGGTTGTGAATGGGTTGTCGGCACCCTTGCAGGCGCGTTTCGGCCAGTTGCTGGAAGAAACCTGGGATGTGGTCCAGATTGAGCACAGTTACAGTTTCCAGCCGTTCGAGCGGTTGCTGCGTAGGCAGCGCTTTGTGTTGACCGAGCACAATTTGGAATCAAGCTTAGGAGCCGCGACCTACGACCGCTTTCCCGATTGGCTGAATTTTTTTGTACGCTTCGATCAATGGCGTGCACGGCGCTGGGAGTTGCGTGTGTTTGACCTCGCCTGCCGGGTAATAGCCGTAACTGAGGATGATGCACTGGCAATGCGGCAACTGACCGAGACGCCTGTGGATGTTGTGGTCAATGGCGTAGATACCCGTGAGTTTGCCGAGGTCCAGAGAGATGCTGCTAGCCAGCGCATTTTGTTTGTCGGCAACTATGAATATGCCCCTAACCGGGATGCTGTGCAGTGGGCGCTGGATGAAATTATGCCGCTGCTATGGCAGCGCTGCCCTGACGCTCGCTTTGCAGTTGCCGGGTATGCATTACCGCAGGATTGGGCCTCACGCTGGCCGGATCCGCGTATTGAATGGGTTGGATTTTTTCCACAGCTGGCCGAATTACAGGCTCGAAGTGCCGTGTTTTTCGCGCCACTTCGTCATGGTGGCGGCTCCAAGCTCAAGGTGCTGGAGGCATTGGCGGCAGGCTTGCCGTTAGTCAGTACAGCTCAGGGCGTATCCGGTTTGCCACTGGTCGATCAGCAAGATTACTACGCAGGCGAAACACCAGAGGCTTTGGCAGCTGCATTGGCTCAGCTGCTTGAGGCCTCGTCTCTTGCCCGGCAACTAGCTGCCAGAGGGCGTGACTACGTGCGCGATCACCATGACTGGCAAATTGCGGCTGCGCAATTAGAGCGTGTTTATCAGCAGTTGCCGCTTAAGGATGTCAGCGCATGCGTGTAGGTATTGATTACCGTCCAGCGACAGTCGCGCCGCAGTCTGGAATCGGCCGGCAAGTGCGAGCGCTTGAACGGGCGTTGTTGGCGCGTGAGCAGACGAAGTTACTGCGATTTACTGAAGCGCCGTTGCAGCATGTGCAGCGGCAAACAGCGCTCTGTCCACCTTGGGCAGGGCTTTTGGATGGGCTGCAGCGCCCGCATGTACGCATGCGTTTTGAGGCGCGCTTTCTACCCAAGGCCCTGCGTGAGCAGCAGGTGGATGTGTATATAGCCACCGCAAATATGGGCTTGCCGATAGGCCGTAAACCAGCAGGGGCGCATTATGTGCTGTTATTGCATGACTTGTTTCAGCTTACAGAGCGCAATTTCCATCGCTCCCGCGTTAAAGCGTTGGCCTATCGTCTGATCGATGGTGTGTCCATTGCTTGGTCGGTCTGGATGGCTGATCAGATCTGGTGCCCATCGCAGTTCTCTGCCAATGAGGCCGCTCGATTATTTCCCTTTGCTACGCGCAAACTGAGGGTATTGCCCAACTTGGTTGAGGGTTTTTTCGGTGAGCCTGCGGACTGTCCTGGCACTTTGCCACAGCGCTTCTGGCTAGCCGTAGGCACCCGTGAACCACGCAAGAACATGGCGTTTTTTGTCGAGAGCTGGCGTCAGGCCCGCGAGCAGTCGAAGCAGGTGCCAGAGTTGGTGTTGATCGGCCATGCGGATGATCTGCCTGCACCGCTCCGGCAATTGTCAGGCCTGTATTGGCTCAGCGGCGTGGCTGATGCCGAGCTGCATGGCTTGTATGCGAGGGCGGAATGCCTGTGGCAGCCGTCTTTTGCCGAGGGATTTGGTCTGCCAGTTGTGGAAGCACTGAGCCTGGGTACACCCGTGGCACTAGCCCGTGGCTCTGCGCTGGACGAGGTTGCGCCCGAAAGCAGCTCGCGTTTCGCCGCCGACCAGCCGTCTGAGTTGCTGGTGTGCATGTTGCGCCTTGCACATCAGCCAGAACAGCGTGACCGGCTAGAGCTGCAGCAGTGGGCTGCGCGGTTTGACTTCAGTGCGTACCGCGCCCGCCTTGAGCAGCTGCTGCAGGAGCTCGCGCGCTAATGGCTATCGGGCTCCCCATTGCTGTTCTGCTGGGCCTGCTTTTCGGCGTCTTGTTGTGGGTGTTGCCCATCGTCAAACTGCTGATTCTGTTGGTCGGTGTCGCGCTGACACTGACATTGCTGCGCAAGCCGATTTGGGGGTTGTTGATCTTTGCTGTACTGGCCACCAGCTTGCCGTACACCACGGTGCAACTGGGTATTCGCACCACAATCAGCGAGGCTGTTCTGGCGTTAACATGGCTAGCCGTGTTTTGGCAGGCGTTCATCGGTCGTACCCGGGGGCTATTCAAATGGCACCCTACTGAACGCAGCTTGGCTTGGTTGATGCTGTTCAGCGCTGTGCCGTTTGTGGTCGGTATGCTGACCATTTCTGCCGAAGGCAATGGTCCGGTCAACTGGGTGCGTTGGTTGATGAACCTATCGGTTTTGTTCTTGGTTCCGCTATTGCTGCGTACCGACCGCGATCGTGATCAGCTGATCGTGGCGTTGCTGCTAGGCAATTTGGCAATGCTGTGCCTTTCGATCTTTATATTTTTGAAAGATCGCAATGCGATGACCATGATCCCGATTCTGACCGACCTCAAATACGCTCACCCCGAAGCGGTGAAGGATATTTTCTCCGCCAACTATCAGCGCATGGCGTCGCCTTGGGTTCATCCGAATCTGACAGGTGGCATTCTCGCGCTGTTTATTCCACTGGCCTTTCTGTATGGCTTGACCCGTGCGAGCTGGCGCCGTGCGTTAGGGCTTTCGGTGGCAGTTCTCGGTTGCGCCGGTTTGCTGCTGAGTATCTCGCGGGGGGCTATCGTGGCGTTGGTCCTGGTGTTGTTCTGGTTGAGCTACAAGCGGGTGCCTTATAGCGTGCGCATTATCGGTTTGGGCGCGGCCTTTGGCGTGGCGTTGGTGATGTTCTATCCGCCGCTACAAGAGCGCCTGATGAGCATGTTCTCTTCTAGCAATGCCAGTACGGAAGTTCGGTTTGAGGAGTACGCCATGTTCCCAGAGGCTATGGCCAGATATCCGTTCGGGATTGGCTTCAAGGTCGACCCGCCTGTGCCGGGTAGTGGCCTAGTGGGGATCTCCAATCTCTGGTTGAACTTTATCTACAAGATCGGCATTCCAGGCATGCTGCTATTTATAGCGGTCACCGTACTCTGGTGGCGTGAGGTTCGTCCGCTGGGGGCGATTCGCGGCATCAATGCGCAGAACGCCGTTTGGCTGGGTAGCCTGGCGGGTGTCATGGCAGCCTTGCTAACAGGGGTTTTTGACCACTACTACAGCTTTACCTTTGTCATCATCGCCCTGTTTTGGCTGCTGATGGGCCTCAGTCTGCAACAGGTTAGGCTTTATCCACAGCAGACGCGGGACTGCAGCACCGCCAAGGATCTCTCGCCATGAAGCACCGGATTTACCACTCATCCTATTTGCGTTCGCGGCTTAGTGATTACGCTAAACGCTTGGCGTGCAGCGAGGAGCAGCTAGTCGAAGCCTACGACTACATGTTGGCTAACGACATCCTCTTCGATGAAGGTGCGCGGAGCAGTATTTGCTCGGTCAATATAGAGCCTTTGATCGAGCATCTGCTGGCGCGACGTTTCTACGCCATGCTGCGTGACGAGATCCCGACCAATTTGGTGCCGCTTTACGGCAAGAACTGGGTAACCCTCAAAGATCGATGGCTGCGCGCGTGGGAGCAGGCCTACAACATTCTGATCAACAAGATCCCCAGTCACCATGTACGTATCTGGTGGTTGCGTGCCGGTGGAGCGAAGATCGGCAAGGGCTCCTCTATTTGGCGAAATACGGAGGTGCTTGGGGTGGAGAACTTGGTCATGGGCGATGACAGTGTTATCGCCTGGCATTGTCAGGTGGATGCTCGTGCCGGGCTAATTATTGGCGACCATGTTGCTATTGCCTCCCATGTACTGATCATCGCCGGCAGTCATGATTTGGCCGCGCCAGAGTTTTGGTCGGTTTCTGCGCCCATTCACATTGAAGATTACGCCTGGATTGCCAGCCGAGCGTTGATTGGTCATGGCGCCCGTATCGGTCGTGGTGCAGTGGTGACGGCCAATACGCTGGTTGCCAAAGAGATTGCGCCGTACAAGATTGTCGGAGGCAGTGGCGCAAAACCAATGGGGGAGCGTCCGCAAAACCTCAATTACAAGGTCGGCGGCAAAGGCCTGTTCACGTTGTTTCACTGACGGTCAGTTATGTTCAACAGCACGCTCTGGTTGACTCTGGCCACTTTGCTCGGTCTTGCCACAGGTTTCGCCCGCGAGTGGCTGCTGGTGGCTGCCTGGGGGGCTGGTAGCCGCAGCGACGCCTTTCTGGTTGCGTTGTTTCTTCCGGAAGCATTACGCATGACCATGGCCGGTGGTTTACTGGCTGCTGCGGCATTACCGCTCTACAGTCTGCGTAACAACCTGGCGCAACAGCGTTGGTTGAATGGGTTGAGCCCTTGGTTGTTGCTGTGTGCTTTATTGCTGGCAGGTTTGTTTGCCTTTGGTGCGCCACTTTGGGTGCAGTTGATTGGCCCTGGTTTGGGCGAGGTGGCCCGTAGTCAGGCTGTCGATAATCTCTTCCTGCTGGCTGCTTGTGCACCAGGTTTTATCTTGCATGCCGTGTTAAGTATTCCACTGCAGGCCCGTGAACGCTTTGTTTTAGCGGGGCTCGGCTCGTTTGTGTTCAATCTGCCGGCCGTCATTTATTTGGGGCTTATGGGGGCAGAAAGTCAGCCGCAACATGTGGCGTTGGCTTGCCTGCTCGGTAGCCTGTTAATGCCCCTGTCATTGCTGGTGCCTGTCTGGCGCTTGGGCTGGAGGCCCTACAGCCGTGATGGCGAAGTAGGTGCCGGTCGTGAGCTATTGAGTAAAATCGGCCCACTGCTTGGCAGTAACCTTGCGAGCCAAGCCCTCGCGCTGCTGGAGCGGATGGTCGCGAGCATGCTGGGAGAGGGCGCGGTCACCTGGATCAATCTGGCGCGCAAGCTGATAAACCTGCCATTGATCGCTTTGATGAATCTGAACCAAGTCTTACTGGGCATGATGAGCGCTCGTCAGGGCGCTGAACGTCTAGGTCTGCTCAAGCAGGGATTGGCTGCCGCTACCATTCTCAGTGTGCCCGCATCCCTCGGGTTGGCAGGGACAAGCCCGACACTGGTTGCGCTGTTGTTTCCTGGGCAAGTCGAAGGTGGCCCGCTCCCACTGTTGCTGGCCTGGTTTGCGGTGCCGCTGATGTTTGGGGCTTGGAATGCACTCTTGGCGCGCTACGCCTATGCTGCGGGCGATACCCACATGCCGCTGCACTGTGAGTTGTGGGGCAGTGTGTGCACGGCACTATTGCTGGTCAGCTTGCCCTTTGCCATCGGTTTGATCGGTGTGGCACTGGCAGCACTTTCTGGTGTGCTTGTCACTGGGTTACTGCTGATGCGGCGGCAGGGATTGCTGACTGATTTGGACTGGGGCAAGCAGTGGCTGCTTGGTATTTTGCTGCTCGGGCTGGTGGCTGTTGCGTTAAATCCGCTTGGCCCTGGCTGGCTGCAATTGGGTTTAGGTACCCTTGTCTCGTCGTTGGCGCTCGTGGCACTTGCCGTCTGGCTAAGACCCTGGAGAAAGTAGAGAGTGGCAGGCTGGGCCAGTTATACCTCTCAAATCCTTCGCGTGAGTCAAATGCGCGCCCAAAACACTTTCGGAAGAAATTCAGACACAAAAAAGGGTTACGTTTTCACGTAACCCTTCGATTTGTATGGTGCGGCACCAGGAGTCGAACGGTAATCCCCCCATTTTTAGTACTTACCGGAAGTAGAGCTCAGGCCGCGAGGGCCAACTTCTGTTTGGGGGTGATGCCTCCCAGCGCCATGTTTGGTCGCTCGTGATTGTATGTCCACACCCAGCG
>Ga0315319_10000011_pt1 | contig 148904 bp, 135 predicted proteins | sample M1500m3416metaG_FD_203463 | JGI IMG/M metagenome (GOLD analysis project Ga0315319, IMG submission 203463) | Ammonia-oxidizing marine archaeal communities from Monterey Bay, California, United States - M1 500m 3416 | ecosystem: Environmental > Aquatic > Marine > Intertidal zone | place: USA... | reverse complement strand
ATCATTTCCATACTGATCACCCTGTGTTCTCCTGCTCAAAAATTGAGCAGAAGCAGTTGAACACCTGGGTCAGTTTTCAGTCGGCAGAACAGCCTCTACTGGGTCAGTTTTCGGTCAGCGGCAACACGCTGAGCTTTGGCACTATCCCTGATATGCCCAAGTTCAACTTGCCTGGTGGTGAGATCTATCTGCGCGCTGGCGAACACTTTGGTCCAAATAAAGGTTTTGGCGTTCGCCATGTGTGGGAGGCACACCAAGCTGATCTAATAAAAGTCGACTGCATGTCGATAGATGGGGTGGCGGCACACATAGCCAGAATGATCGCTCCTGGGGCACCGATCTACTGTGAGTTTAAGGAGCAGCGCGGCGGACACCGCATAGCTGTTTTGAAAACAGCTATGGGGACGCTGATTCTAGAGCCACGCCACGAGCGCACTGGTTTCGGGTACTACGTTGTCACCTGGTACCCACAGCGCCGTGCACATGGCACATTAGTAGGGAAGGTAGCCAAGGCAGAATGAAAAAAGGCGCCCAGAAGGACGCCTTTAAAATAATAATGAGGAGTAGTCGCAGCGATTTTTTAGCTCCGAGTCATCACTGACCGTGGGTTCAAAATCCGATCAGCAGGCTGATCGTCACTACTTCAGAGAGTGCCAGTATCTCTGCTGCCGAAAATGCGGGGGGGCAATTACTGGAGCCCAAGCCCGACGAATGCGCAGTTGCAGTCCTCACAAACAGATTAGCAATTGCTAACCATCGGTACAACTCAAATTTGATGATAAAGCCTGGTAACTGCCGTGATTTCACCGGACGCTAAATGTGCGCGCGGGGGCAGCAATAAGACCTCTACAGAGCTAAGCACCGGCGGTGTTGGCAGACAGCCATCGCATGTATTGGCCCGTACAAGGCCTAAAGAAGGCAAACCCTGCCCGTTTCACGGTACAAAAAACAGTACACTGGCGGTACAGTGACCAGCTTTCACAAATTCTGCTAAATTTCGCTCAAGCCCAGTAACCACAATACTTTCAGCTTACTGTACCTGCGTTAGGCTACTCACGTTTTTACTGGGCTTGCAGCGTTTCTAGGCAACTCATAATCCTTTGGTCCACGGTTCGAGTCCGTGTGGGCCCACCAACTTCAAAGCCGCGCACTGCGCGGCTTTTTTATGGCTGCAGGAAACTGGAGAGGTCAGATGCAGAGGCGCGGACAACCTCGTTAGCCGATGGCGCTCTCATGCAAGTCGGGATCATGGCTAACCAGCTGGTTGCGTCCCTGGCCTTTGCCGAGGTAGAGACGGCGGTCGGCGCTGCGGTACAGCGGTTCAGCGCTGTGGCCGTCTATGGGCCACTCGGCCAGCCCCATGGTCACGGAGAGAGGAATGCGCTGCTCGCCGTAGACCAGTGGGTTGTTGCTGATTTGTTCGCGCAGGGTCTCGATCAACGGCGCGGCCCCCTTGCGGTCAGTATTACGCAAGAGCAGGCCAAACTCCTCGCCACCCAAACGTCCCAAGGTGTCGGTAACGCGCAAGCGCTGGCTGAGGCTGCTGCAGATATAGCGCAGCGCCTTGTCGCCAGCATCGTGGCCATACTGGTCATTCACGGCCTTGAAGTGATCAACATCCAGCAGCACCAGCACCAGCTTGCCCTGGCTGCGTTCGGCCTCACGAATACTCTGCTCCAGGCTTTGCTGAAAGCTGCCGCGATTGGCTACGCCGGTCAGCGCATCCGTGCGCGCCATTCGCTCAAGCTGTTGGTAAGCGGAGGCGCGGCGGGTCTCATAAAAATGCACAAAGACAATCAGCAGCAGACCACAGAAAACGGCATTACCCAGGTCAATCAACCCTTCGGCATCCAGCCGTACGGGATTGCTTTGCAGGTAGAGCACGCAGGCTCCAGCGACAAACGGCAGCGCCAGCAAGCTGCCGCGTCGGCGGCCCAGGAGTAGATAAGACAGCACGGGGATGCTGTACACCCAGACAAAGGCGGTCTTGGAGGCTTGGGGAATAACGATGATGTACAGCAGGAAACTGAAGGTCGGCAGCAGGTAGAGGTAGACCCAAGGCAGCAAATTGCGCACCCAGACAATTCGCCATGCGCCCCAGAGCAGAATGGCCGTCGCGACCAGTTCGAAGCCGGCGAGCAGGTAGTTACCGGCCATGAACTGCAGCGCACAGAACACCCCAAGGGTTAGCCCGGTGACGGCAAAGATCATGCGGATCAGCGAGCGCTGGCCCGCATCCTGTAGATCGCCGACGGCGACAGTGTTGGCACTAACCGATTTGACTCGCGGTGGAAAGAACATGGTTCGGAGCGGCGCGGCGGCTGTTTGAAGGGGCACTGTGCCTCACTTGCGGGGTCCTTGGCCAGCGCAGGAAGACCCAGGAGTCGAAACGGTCTCCGCACCGGCCTGCGGTTGCCCGTAACGCGCGGCGCCACCCATAATCGGCCGCACCTGATTCTGGATGTACTGCGCCCATGGCCATTGCCCGCGACGACCTCGACCAACACGGCCTGATCATCGGCGTTTCGCCCGAGCGTTTTCGCGCCGTGGCCATGCCCCTGCTGTTCGACCACCTGAATGCGCAATGCGAGGGCACCATCGCGGTCAACCGCCAGGCGCGGATTGTCTGGATCAACGACAAGTACGCCGAAAAGGTCGGCATCAGCGACCCGCGTAGCGTGCTCGGCAAGGAGATCGAAGAGGTATTGCCGGCCAGCCGCCTGCGCGAGGTGGTGGAAAGCGGCCAGCCGAGCATGCTCGACCTGATGGCCTTCGGCAGCGAGCACTTTGTCGTCACCCGTATTCCGTTGCGTGACGAAGACGGCACCCTAGTGGGCGCACTGGGCTTTGTACTGTTCGACCGTGCCCGCCACCTCAAGCCGCTGATGGGCAAATTCAACAGCCTGCAAAACCAGCTGGTAGCCACCCAGCACGAGCTGGCCAAGGCACGCCGTGCGCGTTACACCATTGCCGGTTTTGTCGGCGGCAGCCCGGCGGCCAGCGAGGTCAAGCGCCAGGCGCGGCGTGCGGCGCAACTGGACGCCACCGTGCTGCTACGTGGCGAAACCGGCACCGGCAAGGAGCTGCTGGCCCAGGGCATCCACAACCTGTCGCCGCGCGCCAACGGCCCGTTTGTCGCAGTCAACGTTGCCGCCATTCCGGAAACCCTGGTCGAAGCCGAGCTGTTTGGTACTGCGCCCGGCGCCTTCACTGGCGCCGACCGCAAGGCACGTATCGGCAAGTTCGAAGTGGCCAACGGCGGCACGCTGTTTCTCGATGAAATCGGCGACCTGCCGCTGCCACTGCAGGCCAAGCTGCTGCGTGTATTGCAAGAGCAAGAGGTTGAGCCACTCGGCTCCAATCAGGTCAAACCACTGAATGTGCGGGTGATTGCCGCCACCCATATCGACCTGGAAGCCAAGGTGGCTGCCGGGCAGTTCCGTGACGACCTCTATTACCGGCTCAATGTGCTGGCCTTACGCGTGCCGCCGCTGCGCGAACGCCGCGAGGATATTGCCGCGCTGCTGGAACACCTGCTCGACGATATCGCCAACCGCTCCACCCAGGCTCCACTTGAGGTAAGTGATGACGCCCTCGCCCTGCTTAGCGCGCAGCCCTGGCGCGGCAATGTGCGTGAACTGCGTAACCTGCTGGAGCGCGCGCAACTGGATGTCGACGGGCGCCTGGATGCGCAGGCTGTGCGGGCGCTGCTGGTTGACCCGGTGACGCCGGCGGCGCACAACCTTGTGCCGCCGCCAGCCGCTGGAGTGAGCCAAACGCTGGCAGAACAGCTGGCGCAGACCGAGCGCCAGGCACTGATCGAGGCCCTGCAAGCCACGGCCGGCAATCGCCAACACGCCGCCGAACGCCTGGGCATCTCCCGCGCGGGCTTATACGCCAAGTTGGCGCTGCATGGGCTGGGTAAGCACGACTAAGCCAGACTCGATTCGTAGCCCGGATGTAATCCAGGGAGTACCGCGTAGACGAGCATTTCCCGGATTTTATCCGGGCTACGGACTCACCTCCGCCTGAAGCGAACGTAACGCCCTGTAGGAGCGGCCTTGGTCGCGATGCTTGCCATGGTGAGCGGCGCTTTAGCGGCGAACGCTTAACCGCTGTTATCGCGGCTAAAGCCCCTCCCACGGCGTGCGCAGTGCACACGTATAAATCCAGACTTCTGGACTGAGCACTCATCAAGCCATCCAAAATCCTGGATTTATTCCAAAAATAAAGACATCACATCACCCTCTCTACCCCCGCCGTCTCCCCCGAAAACCCAAACACCCCATCAACCGCAAGCCTTTCAGCCACCTAGACCAAAGTCGTAGCCTTGTCTGGCACAGCTTTCGCTCTAGTCTGCTCAACGCTTTGCCTCGCTGCCTGATTTCACGAGCAAGCTCATCAGCGTCGCCATAGAGCGGTGCTTAAAACAACAACAAAAGGAACTAACCATGGGTACCCTCGGTATTCTGATTTCCCTCGCATTGTTGATGTACCTCGCCTATCGCGGCATCAACGTTCTGATTCTCGCGCCACTGCTGGCCTTGTTAGCCCTGCTGTTTGCCGGCGACATTGGCCTGCTGCTGCCCACCTACACCCAAGTATTTATGAAGGCCATGGGTGGCTACGTGATTCAGTTCTTCCCGTTGTTCCTGCTCGGTGCGCTGTTCGGCAAGCTGATGGATGACTCCGGTTCGGCCCACGCCATCGCCCACGGCATCGTTGCCAAAGTCGGCCGTGAGCGGGCGATTCTGGCCATCGTGCTGGCGTGCGGCATCCTCACCTACGGCGGGGTATCGCTGTTTGTGGTGGCCTTCGCGGTGTACCCAATTGGCGCGGCGTTGTTCCGTGAAGCGGGCATTCCAAAACGCCTGATCCCCGGTGCCATCGCGCTCGGCTCGTTTACCTTCACCATGACCGCGCTGCCCGGCACCCCGGCGATTCAGAACGCCATTCCCAATCCATTCTTCGGCACCGACGCCTTTGCCGCACCGGGCCTGGGGGTTATCGCCGGGCTGATCATGTTCGGCCTCGGCACCTGGTGGCTCACCGCGCAGTCACGCAAACTGATGGCGGCCGGCGAAGGCTACGGCGAGCACCGCGATGACCCCGTCGTCGAAGACAAACGCAATATCCCCGGTTTCTGGCTCGCGCTGCTGCCGATCTTCGTGGTGATTGGCCTGAACTTCCTGATGGCCAAGCAGATTTTGCCGAGCATCGACACCAGTTACCTGGCCAAGCCGGAGTTCGGTGGCTTACAGGACGCCAAATCACTGATCGGTATCTGGTCGATCATCGTCGCCCTCGGCGTCGCCATCGTGCTGCTGATCGGCTTGCACTGGCAACGCTGGATGGACCTGAAAAAGAGCGTCAATGATGGCGCGTTCGGCTCCATGCTGCCGATCCTCAACACCGCTGCCGAAGTGGGTTACGGCACGGTAATCGCATCGCTGGCCGGCTTCGTGATCATCCGCGACCTGGTACTGGGCGTTTCCAGCAACCCGCTGATCTCCGAGGCGGTAGCAGTGAACATCCTCGCTGGCATCACCGGCTCGGCGTCCGGCGGTATGTCGATTGCGCTGAAGACCTTGGGCGAGCAGTACCTGACCCTGGCCAACGCCGCCGGTATCAGCCCCGAACTGCTGCACCGCGTTGCGGCCATGGCCTCGGGTTGCATGGACACCCTGCCGCACAACGGCGCGGTGATCTCACTGCTGGCGATCTGCAAATTGACCCACCGCGAATCATACAAATTCATCTTCGTTAACACCGTGGCCTTCCCGATGGTGGCCCTGGCCGTGGTGATTACGCTCGGCACCCTGTTCGGCAGCTTCTAAGTAATAGCCCCCTAGGCTGGGTTGAGCGCAGCGATACCCATCCTACGGGACTTATCTCTGAACCTGCAGGCATGGCAAATACCGATGATGGGTTACGGCGCGCTTGCTCTGCGGACAGCACGTTAATTTGCGGGCACCTAACCCATCCTACGGTCTCACCGTTATTTAATCGCTTTCGAGTACCCGCTATGAGCAAGATCATGACCGCTGCCGCCGCTGTGGCGCGCATCCCGGACAACGCCAACCTGGCTACCGGCGGCTTCGTCGGTATTGGCTTCGCCGAAGAAATCGCCATCGCCCTGGAGCAGCGTTTTCTCGCAGAGCACGCGCCACGCGACCTGACCCTGGTGTATGCCGCAGGCCAGGGCGATGGCAAGGGTCGTGGGCTCGACCATCTTAGCCATGCCGGCCTGGTACGACGCGTGATTGGTGGTCATTGGGGCCTGGTGCCCGGCCTGCAAAAGCTGGCGGTAGACAATCACATTGAGGCTTACAACCTGCCGCAAGGGGTCATCTCCCAGTTGTTCCGCGACATCGCAGCGGGTAAACCCGGGCAGTTGTCGCGGGTCGGCCTGGGCACCTTCGTTGACCCGCGCCACGGTGGCGGCAAGCTCAACGCCCGCACCACCAGCGAACTGGTGCGACTGATGCCGATTGATGGTGAGGACTACCTGTTCTACCCGACCTTCCCCATCGACGTGGCGGTGGTGCGCGCCACCAGTGCTGACCCGGACGGCAACCTGAGTTTCGAGCGTGAGGCACTGACCATCGAGAGCCTGGCCATCGCCATGGCCGCACGCAACTCGGGCGGCCTGGTGATCGCCCAGGTCGAACGCATCGTCGAACGGGGCGCACTGAATGCCCGCGAGGTGAGGATTCCCGGCATTCTGGTCGACTGCGTGGTGCAGGCCGAGCCGGCCAATCATCAGCAGACCTTTGCCACTGCTTACAGTCCGGCCTTCTCTGGGGAAACCCGGGTAGCGATGGACAGCCTGCAAGCCATGCCGCTGGATGTGCGCAAACTGATTGCCCGCCGCGCGGCGCTGGAGCTCAAGGGCGGCGCAGTGGTCAACCTCGGTATCGGCATGCCCGAAGGTGTAGCCGCAGTCGCGGCCGAAGAAGGGGTGATCGAACGCCTGACGCTGACCGCCGAGCCCGGCGTGATTGGCGGCATCCCGGCCTCCGGGCTGGATTTTGGCGCGGCCAGCAACCACAGTGCGCTGCTCGATCAGCCTTATCAGTTCGACTTCTACGACGGCGGCGGCCTGGACATCGCCTTTCTCGGCCTGGCCCAGGCCGATGCCGCGGGCAACCTCAACGTGTCCAAGTTCGGCTCGCGGCTGGCCGGTGCCGGTGGTTTTATCAATATCAGCCAGAACGCCAAACAGGTGGTGTTCGTCGGCACCTTCAGCGCCGGGCCGCAGGATATCCGTATCGAAGACGGCCAACTGCGCATCGTCAAAGATGGCGAGCTGCGCAAGTTCGTCGCTGAAGTCGAGCACCGCACCTTCGCCGGCCACCAGGCTGCCGAACGCGGCCAGCCGGTGCTGTATGTCACCGAACGCTGCGTATTTCGGCTCAGCCTCGATGGCCTGGAACTGATCGAGGTGGCACCGGGGGTGGATATCCAGCGCGACATCCTCGAGCGTATGGCCTTCGCGCCCATCGTGGATAAGCCCCGGCAGATGGATGCACGGCTGTTTTTACCGGCACGCATCGATTTGGCGAAGGACCTGGACGATTAAGCAAACACTCGCCCCTTTGCCTGCCCCAGTGGACACAGCGGTTTTATCCGTAACGGCACGCCTTAGCCCAACATCCAGCTAGTCTGCTAAAGACCATCAGGAGAACGGGCCTATGAGCGAGCCGCACCTCGATGAAAAGTTCTGGCTGGATGCCGGACACACTAAACATGGCATCGACGGACTCTGCGCGGCCCTGCTCCAGCGCGCCCGCAGCGGTGCACCGATGCGCGGTTTCCAACTCAAGCACGCGCAGCTCGCCGGCATCGACCTGGTCAACCACAACCAACGCACGGGCTATGACTTGCGCGATAGCGACCTGTATCGCGCCGACCTGCAGCAGGCTCACCTGTTTGCCCTCGACCTGCGCGGCAGTTCACTGATGAAGGCCGACCTGCGCGGCGCCAACCTGCACTGCTGCGACCTGCGTGACTGCAATCTGCTGGGCGTGCAGCTGGACGGTGCCCGCCTGGACAACGTGGTCTGGGACCACCAGCTGCGCCAGGAGCGCTTGGGCCGAGAGCGCCAACACGCCGGCGACCATACGGCCGCCCGGCAATACTTCGAAGAAGCTGAAGAAACCTACCGCAACCTGCGCCTGCACCTGGAAAAGGCCGGGCTGTTTGAACAAGCCGGACTGTTCTTTCACCGCGAGATGGTCATGCGCCGCCTGCAACTGCCGCGCTACTCCGGCCGGCGTCTGCTGTCATGGCTGGTCGACCTGTTCAGTGGCTACGGCGAAAAACCGCTCAACGTCGTACTGTTCTCCATCGTACTGATCGCCTTCTGCGGCCTGCTGTACTTTCTGGTCGGCGTTCAACACACGGGCCAACCCCTAGGCCTGGCCCTGGAGCGTGGCTGGCTGGCCAACCTGGATGACCTCGGTGACTGCCTCTACTTCAGCGTGGTGACCTTCACGACCCTCGGCTACGGCGACATCACGCCCCACGGCCTGGCTCGACCCATTGCGGCCTTCGAAGCCTTTGCCGGCAGCTTTACCATGGCCCTGTTTGTGGTGGTTTTCGTAAAGAAGATGACGCGCTAATGCAGCCAGATGTCTACGACGCGGCTGTGACGCGCGCACTCCGGAGCGGCGGCGCCCAAGAGGTTTGAACGGGGTAAGCAATGCTGGAAGAGGGTGTTAACGCGCGTGCGAATGCGCTGAGCAGAAAAAAGAAAACCCCGCGATTGCGGGGCTTTTGCAGACTGTTTGCTGACATCCCTGATCTGCTTGCCATCCTGGCAGCTGTCCCACGTGTCCCTGTTGCTAAAGTGCGCTTCCTGCGCGACGTCCTTGGGCAGCAGATTAGTCATCGCTCGGCAGCCAGCATAGTGGCGATCCGCAGCACGCAATGTAAGCCATGGCTTACATTGACAAAACCAAGCAAACGCTCGGCTTTTTTTGTGACACAGGTCTTGCTAGACTCGATTTTGTCTTACAAGAACAACAGACCCCGTCAACGGCGGTCATTGGGGCCACACATGCGCTCACTGCTTATTGCCATCGGCTGCCTGGCAGCCAGCACCAGCTTACCTATTCTGGCCGGCGGCCAGAATCAACTCGCCGAGCCCAAAACCGCTACGCAGCTGTTTTGGAGTCAGCTCTACGGCCAAGGTGGCAGCACCTTGTATTGTGGTCAGGCGTTCAGCACAGAAAGTAGCCAGCTCAAGGCCAGCGCGGTCTACAGCAGCAAGCAGCTGAAAAGCGCATTACGCTGCGTGACCAACCGCCAATGCGGAATCATGAACCCGCGCTACGTCTATATGGCGTCCGACCTGCACAACCTCTACCCGGCCCTGACCCGCGTCGAACTGGTGCGCCGCAACGCGCAATTCGGCGAACTGGATACCAAGGTGCCGAGCAAGTTCGACGACATCAACTGCGACATGAAAACCAGCTTTCAGATGGTAGAGCCGCGCGATGAAGCCAAGGGCAACGTGGCTCGCGCCCTGTTCTATATGCATGTCGAGTACGACTTGCCCATCGTTGGCCAGGTGCAGATGTACAAGAAGTGGCACCAGATGGACCCGCCGGATGCCGACGAGAAAGCACGCAACGAGAAGATTGCCGCCCTGCAAGGCACACGCAATCGTTTTATCGATAACCCAGAACTGGTCGAGCAGCTGATCGGCAACTGATCGGCGTTAACGCCGCGGCTTGTGCGATGAACGAAGCTTATAGCGGTCGCCCGGATGAATCAGCCGGGCGTAGCTGATCAGGTGTTCGTCCGACCAGGTCCGGCGAATCACACTCAAGCACGGCGCTGTCGGCTCGATAGCCAGCCAACCGGCCACCTGCGGATCCACCAGCACGGCCTCGACTACATGTTCAACATCGGAAATCGGGCAGCTGCTGACCAACACCTCGTTGGGCGTCTGCACGGAAAAATCGCTTTGCAGGTAGTGCGGCACCCAACGCGGATTGACGAAGCGGTCCTCCAGCTGGATCGGTACGCCGTCCTCGCGGTGCACCAGAATGCTATGGAACACCTCAGCCCCCAAACGCAGGCCCAGGCGCAGCGCCACTTCATCATCCGCCGCCAGTGCTTCACAGCGAATGATATCGTTGCTGTAGACACGCCCACGGCCACGCACCTCATTGGCGATATTCAGCACTTCATGCAGCGATGACTCGGCCTTGCGGTCGGTAACAAAGGTGCCCAGGCCCGCCTGACGTTGCAGATAGCCCTTCTGCACCAGGTCGCGGATGGCCTTGTTGGCCGTCATCCGACTGACTGCGAAATCCCGCGCGAGCTGCTCTTCCGCCGGAATCTGGTGATTGACCGGGTAAGCGCCGCTTTGAATGCGCTCCAGCAGGAACGCTTCGATCACTTTGTAGCGCGGGGTGGTACTGCTCACAGCGGCTCCTTGGTTGCTACCCGGTGCGCGGATAATAACGCCCGCCATCGCTGGCGGGCAGCCCTCAACTGCAGGAGGGCAACATGCCGGCGGGCAACAGCGGGCTCAGCACGCGTTTGCCGAGCAGCTCATTGGCCGCCGCAATATCCGGAGCAAAGAAGCGGTCTTCCACGTAGTACGGCACCTGCGTACGCAGGGCCTGACGCGCCTGCTCGAGCAGCGGCGAGCTTTTCAGCCCCTCACGAAAATCCAGGCCCTGACAGGCACCCAGCCATTCGATGGCCAGCACGCCACGGGTGTTGGCGGCCATTTCCCACAGACGCTTGCCGGCGGCCGGAGCCATGGACACATGGTCTTCCTGATTCGCCGAGGTCGGCAGACTGTCAACGCTGTGCGGATGGGCCAGCGCCTTGTTCTCGCTGGCCAGTGCCGCGGCGGTGACCTGGGCGATCATAAAGCCGGAGTTGACCCCGCCATTGGCCACCAGAAACGGCGGCAACTGCGACATATGCTTATCCATCATCAGCGAGGTACGCCGCTCGCTCAGGGCACCGATTTCGGCAATGGCCAGGGCAATATTGTCGGCGGCCATGGCCACCGGCTCGGCGTGAAAGTTGCCCCCGGAAATCACATCGCCCTCGGCGGCGAACACCAGCGGGTTGTCCGATACCGCATTGGCTTCCACCGCCAGCACCTCGGCAGCCTGGCGCAACTGAGTCAGGCAGGCGCCCATGACCTGCGGCTGGCAGCGCAGCGAATAGGGGTCCTGGACCTTGTCGCAGGCCTGGTGCGAGCGCCCCACTTCGCTGCTATCACCGAGCAGATGACGGTAAATGGCGGCGGCATCGATCTGCCCACGCTGACCTCGGGCGGCGTGGACGCGTGCATCGAACGGTGAGCGCGAGCCCAAAGCGGCTTCTACCGTCAGGCCACCGCAAACAGTAGCGGCGGCGAACAGGTCTTCGGCCTCGAACAACCCGCGCAAGGCATAGGCGGTCGACACCTGAGTGCCGTTAAGCAGGGCCAGGCCCTCCTTGGCCGCCAGGGTCATCGGCTTGAGACCGGCCATGGCCAGCGCCTCGGCTGCCGGCAGCCATTCACCGCGATAACGCGCCTGACTTTCACCCAGCAGCACCAGCGACATATGCGCCAGCGGCGCCAGATCGCCGGAGGCGCCCACCGAGCCCTTGAGCGGGATATGCGGGTAGACCTCAGCATTGATCAGAGCGATCAAGGCCTCGATCACCGGCAAGCGAATGCCGGAAAAGCCACGCGCCAGGCTGTTGACCTTGAGCAGCATAATCAGGCGCACCATGGCGTCGTCCAGCGGCTCGCCGATGCCGGCGGCGTGTGACAGCACCAACGAGCGCTGCAACTTTTCCAGATCCTCGGTGGCGATGCGGGTCGAGGCCAGCAGGCCGAAACCGGTGTTGATGCCATAGGCCGTGCGGCCCTCGGCGATGATGCCGTTGACGCAAGCCACGCTGGCCTCGATGGCGGCATGAGCACTGGCATCCAGACGCAACTGCAGCGGTGCCTGATAGGCGGCGCGCAATTGAGCCAGGCTCAGTTGACCAGGGGTCAGGGTAAACAGGCTCATACGTTGGCTCCTTGGCTAGCGGCGACCATCGGCAGGTCAAGACCCTGCTCGCGAGCGCACTCTACGGCAATCTGATAACCGGCATCGGCGTGACGCATCACCCCGGTGCCTGGGTCGTTACGCAACACACGGCCCAGGCGGGCGCGGGCTTCGGCGCTGCCGTCTGCGACGATCACCACGCCGGAATGCTGCGAGTAGCCCATACCGACGCCGCCGCCGTGGTGCAGCGATACCCAGGTGGCGCCGCCGGCGGTATTCAGCAGGGCGTTGAGCAGCGGCCAATCGGACACCGCATCGGAGCCGTCCTGCATGGCCTCGGTCTCGCGGTTGGGGCTGGCCACCGAGCCGGAGTCGAGGTGGTCGCGGCCAATGACGATCGGTGCCTTCAGCTCGCCACTGGCGACCATGTCGTTGAAGGCCTGGGCCAGACGCGCACGGTCCTTCAGGCCGACCCAGCAGATACGCGCCGGCAGGCCCTGGAAGCTGATGCGCTCGCGGGCCATGTCCAGCCAGTTGTGCAGGTGGGCGTCGTCCGGGATCAGTTCCTTGACCTTGGCGTCGGTCTTGTAGATGTCTTCCGGGTCGCCGGACAGTGCCACCCAGCGGAACGGGCCGATACCCTGGCAGAACAGCGGGCGGATATAAGCCGGGACGAAACCAGGGAAGTCGAAGGCGTTATCCACACCCTCCTCCAGCGCCATCTGACGGATGTTGTTGCCGTAGTCGAAGGTCGGCACGCCCATCTGCTGGAAGGCCAGCATGGCGCGTACATGCACGGCCATCGACTGCTTGGCGGCTTTGACCACCACCGCCTCCTCGGTCTTGCCGCGCGCTACATACTCGTCCCAGCTCCAGCCGGCCGGCAGGTAGCCGTGGCGCGGGTCGTGGGCGCTGGTCTGGTCGGTGACCATGTCTGGGCGCACGCCGCGCTTGACCAGCTCCGGCAGGATCTCGGCGGCGTTACCGCACAAGGCGATGGACACCGCCTTGCCTTCGCCGCAGTACTTGTCGAGGCGCGCCAGAGCGTCGTCCAGGTCCTTGGCCTGTTCGTCGACATAGCGGGTCTTCAGGCGGAAATCGATGCGGCTCTGCTGGCATTCGATATTCAGCGAGCAGGCACCGGCCAACGTCGCCGCCAGTGGCTGCGCGCCGCCCATGCCGCCGAGGCCGGCGGTAAGTACCCACTTGCCCTTGAGGCTGCCGCCGTAGTGCTGGCGACCGGCCTCGACGAAGGTTTCGTAGGTGCCCTGGACGATGCCCTGGCTGCCGATATAGATCCAGCTGCCGGCGGTCATCTGGCCGTACATGGCCAGGCCCTTGGCATCCAGTTCGTTGAAGTGCTCCCAGCTAGCCCAATGCGGCACCAGGTTGGAATTGGCCAGCAGCACCCGTGGCGCATCCTTATGCGTTTCAAACACGCCGACCGGCTTGCCGGACTGGATCAGCAGGGTCTGGTTGTCTTCCAGGCGGGTCAGCACCTCAACGATCGCATCAAAGCATTCCCAGTTGCGTGCGGCGCGGCCGATGCCGCCATACACCACCAGTTCCTTGGGGTTCTCGGCCACTTCCGGGTCGAGGTTGTTCATCAGCATGCGCAGCGGCGCTTCGGTCAGCCAGCTCTTGGCGGTCAGCGTGGTGCCACGGGCGGCACGGATTTCGGTGTCGCGGAAACGGCTCATTGCGGGCTCCTGTAGTTATTCGGCGTCAGTGAGTCAGAGTCAGTAGATGAATCAGGCGCGCCGCCACCTTGGCGGTGCGGCTGTCGATGTCGTGTTCGGGGTTGAGTTCGGCCAGGTCAGCCAGGCGCAGCTTGCCGCTGTCGCGCACACCTTCCAGCAGCGGTTCGAGCAGTGCCAACGGCACACCGCGCGCGGCCGGAGCACTGACGCCGGGGGCCTCACAGGCCGGTAGCACATCGATGTCGATGGTCAGGTAGATGGCGTCGCAGCCAGCAATAAAGGCCTGCAATTGCGCGCTGATAGCCGCCAGGCTGCCTTCACGAATCTCGCGGTCTTCGCGCACCAGCACGTTCAGTTCGGCGGCGCGCTGGAACAGGGCGCGGGTATTGCTGGCGCGACTGACGCCCAGGCAGGCATAGGCGAAGGGCCAGCCACGGGCGGCGCACTGCTCGGCGATCTGCGCGAAGGGCGTGCCGGAGGAGCGAACATGGGCCGGATCACGCAGGTCGAAATGCGCGTCGAAATTGATAATGCCAATGCGTGGCGCGGCTATTTGTGCAGAGCCGCCGGTCAAATGCGCGGCGATGCCCTGCCAGCTGCCGAAGGCCACCTCATGGCCGCCGCCCAGCACGATGGGCAGATGCCCGGCATCCAGCAGCGCGCAGACGTTATGGCCGAGGCGCGCCTGGGCGCTTTCCAGATCACCATCGGCGCACAATACATCGCCGGCGTCATAGGCCGCGCCCTGGCGGTGCCAGGCCAGATTGGCCAACGCCTTGCGCATCGCCAGTGGGCCAGTTACCGCACCCACACGCCCCTGGTTACGGCGCACGCCTTCGTCGCTGGCGAAACCGAGCAGGGCCACACCGGGCGGGCTGTCTGTGCTGAGCGCCTGGATGCACTGATGCCAGCGCGGGCTGTCGGCTTCCGGGTCGATGCGGCCTTGCCAGAGGTCCATGGAGTTGCGATCAGCCTGCATGGCCGTTGGCCTCTTTCTGATAGCTAATGACGCCGTTGAAGATGCGCTGACGCAGCCGGCCCGGCTGAACCGCATAGGCCAGCTCGGCAGGTTGCTGCACAGCCCACAGGCACAGATCGGCGGGGGCGCCAACCTCGATCCGCCCCAGGTCAGGGCGGCCGAGGGCGCGGGCGGCATGGGTGGTCATACCGGCCAGGGCTTCACGCGGGGTCAAGCGGAACAGGGTGCAGGCCTGGTTGAGCGTCAGGGTTGGAAAGCAGATCGGCGAGGTGCCGGGGTTGGCATCGCTGGCCAGGGCCATCGGCACATTGTGCTGACGCAGCAGCGCGATGGGTGGCAACTGGGTTTCCCGCAAGGTGTAAAAGGCCCCCGGCAACAGGGTGGCCACGGTGCCCGCAGCGGCCATGGCTTGCACCCCGGCCTCGTCGAGAAACTCGATATGGTCGGCCGAAAGGCCCTGATAACGCGCGGCCAGGGCACTGGCGCCCTGATTGGACAACTGCTCGGCGTGCGCCTTGATCGGCAGGCCGTGACGTTGCGCGGCCTGGAATACCCGCTCGCACTGCGCCGGGCTAAAAGCGATGTTTTCGCAGAACACATCCACCGCATCGACCAGACCTTCGGCGGCGGCCGCCGGGATCATCTCGTTGCACACCAGGGCGATATAGCCGTCGCTGTCGCCGGCGTATTCCGGCGGCAAGGCATGAGCGCCAAGCAAGGTGGAGGTGATGCGCAGCGGCAGCAACTCGCCGAGGCGGCGGGCGACGCGCAGCAGCTTCAGTTCATCGTCGACCGTTAGGCCGTAGCCGGATTTGATTTCCAGGGTGGTTACACCGTCGTCCAGCAGCGCCTGCACGCGCGGCAGGCTCTGCGCCAGTAGCTCGTCCTCGCTGGCGGCACGGGTGGCGCGCACGGTGCTGAGAATGCCGCCGCCGGCCTTGGCAATCTCGGCGTAGCTGGCACCCTCAAGGCGCTGCTCGAACTCCGCCGCGCGGTTGCCGGCGTAGACCAGATGAGTGTGGCAATCCACCAGACCCGGGGTCATCACCCCGCCCCGCCCGGCTTCGACCGCGCCCTCAGCCATAGCCTCAGGAAATGCGCTGGTAGGCCACAGCCCCGCGACCTTGCCATCCACCACCAGCAGGTTGATCGGCTCAGCCAGGGTGGCCAGACCATCAAAGAGGCACAGCTCGCGCCAGAGCAGGCGTGGGGCAGACGAAGGCATGTAACTCTCCTCGAGCGAATTTGTATATACAATAAAATTCGACTCACCGCTCGTCAACCCCGCCCGTCAGCTAAAAATCAGTATGGCGCTTCGGCCTCCGCCTGGATGAGCCAGAAAACAACCACAGCAATCAGCGAGGAGGCGTAGTTCGGCGCTCCTGCAAAGCCGTAAATGTATATACATACCAAGGTGCCGACTGAGCCCTCACCTGAGCACCCTTACTACCGACAGTCGCACCGCCCGCCAACTGCCATGGAGGAGCGGCATAGGCGTGACCCTGGAACGGGCTATCGCTCCGCCAGACGCGGGCCTGGACGACTTCGCCTGGCGTATCGGCAGCGCACGGATGGACAGCGCCGGATAGAAGCGATTGGTCGCACAAACGACAGCAGGGCATAGCACCGAGAAAAAACCTGGCACCTAAACGCAAAAGCCCCGGCACTGGGCCGGGGCTTTTCTTTACAGCAAACGCCTTAGAACTGCGCGGCGTCCAGCAGGTACAGCGACTCGCTACCGGCTTTAACCGATGCAGTCAGCGAGTGGATACGCGGCAGCAGGCGGGCGAAGTAGAAACGCGCGGTGCCCAGCTTGCTCACGTAGAACTCGTCCTGATCCTGCTTGGCCAGCGCGGTGCGCGCCATCAGGGCCCACATGTAGGCGTAGGCGGTATAACCGAACACCTGCAGGTACTCGACCGAGGCGGCGCCGACTTCATTCGGGTTGGCCTTGGCGCGCTCCAGCAGATCGCTGGTCATCAGCTCCAGATTGGCAATGGCATCTTTCAGCGGATTAACAAACTCGGCCAGGTTGCTGTCGGCCGAATCGGTAAAGGCTTTGATTTCGTCAGCGAAGTGCTTGTAGAACGCACCGCCGCTGCCGACCACTTTACGGCCGACCAGGTCGAGCGCCTGGATACCGTTAGTGCCTTCGTAGATCTGGGTGATGCGGCAGTCGCGAATCAACTGCTCCTGGCCCCACTCACGGATATAACCGTGGCCGCCGAAAATCTGCTGGCCGTGGGTGGTGGTTTCCAGCGCCATGTCGGTGAGGAAGGCCTTGGCCACCGGGGTCAGCAGGGCAACCAGCTCTTCCGCGCGCTTGCGGGTGGTGGCGTCTTCGCTGAACTTGGCGGTATCGAGTTGCATAGCCACGTAGCTGGAGAAGGCACGACCACCTTCGTTCAGCGCTTTCATGGTCAGCAGCATGCGGCGCACGTCGGGGTGCACGATGATCGGGTCAGCGGCTTTGTCTTTCGCCACAGGACCAGTCGGCGCGCGGCTCTGGATACGGTCGCGGGCGTATTCCACGGCGTTCTGGTAGCTGCGCTCACCCAGGGACAGACCCTGAATGCCCACGCCCAGACGCTCGTAGTTCATCATGGTGAACATGGCGGCGAGGCCCTTGTTCGGTGCATCAACGATCCAGCCGGTGGCACCGTCGAAGTTCATCACGCAGGTGGCCGACGCCTTAATGCCCATCTTGTGTTCGATCGAGCCGCACGACAGCGCGTTCTGCTCGCCCAGCGAGCCGTCGGCGTTAACCATAAACTTCGGCACCAGGAACAGCGAGATGCCTTTCGGCCCAGCCGGCGCGTCCGGCAGCTTGGCCAGCACCAGGTGAATGATGTTCTCGGTCAGGTCGTGCTCACCGCCGGTGATAAAGATCTTGGTACCGGAGACCTTGAAGCTGCCGTCAGCCTGCGGCTCGGCCTTGGTGCGGATGATGCCCAGGTCGGTGCCGGCATGCGGCTCGGTCAGGCACATGGAACCCGCCCACTGGCCGGAATACATGTTCGGCAGGTATTTCTCTTTCAGCTCTTCGCTGGCGTGGGCGTTGATCGACAGGCAGGCGCCAGCGGTCAGCATCGGGTACAGGCCGAACGACAGGTTGGCGGAGTTGACCATTTCCTCGACCTGCGCCGAGATCACCTTGGGCATGCCCATGCCGCCGAATACCGGATCACCGCCAACGCCCACCCAGCCGCCTTCAGCGTAGGTTTTGTAAGCTTCTGGGAAACCGGCAGGGGTTTTCACCGCACCCGCGTCCCAGGAGCAGCCCTCTTCGTCGCCGCTGCGGTTCAGCGGAGCAATCACGCCACCGGTGACCTTGCCGGCTTCTTCGAGAATGGCCGCAGCGGTGTCTTCATCCACCACTTCAGCCAGGGCCGGCAACTGGGCCCACAGCTTGGAAACTTCAAACACTTCATTGAGCACGAAGCGCATATCGCGCAGGGGAGCTTTGTAGTCAGCCATGGGGCAAATCCTCGGACGAAGCAGCAGGTGTAAAGATGATCTGGGAGTCTAACCGAACAACTTTTTAGACACATAGCGTCGCGTAATGACTATTAAGTCATAGCCTGCTAACCGAACCAACCACACCCCCTATAACGACAAAACCCGCCGAGTGGCGGGCTTTGTCGGGGTGCTAACCGCTGGTCAGAGGGCGAAGTGCTCCGCCGGCAAGCGCATCAGGCACTCGCTGCCCGCCTCGGCACCGGCCAGGTGAGTGGCGGTTCGCGGCAACAGGCGTTTGAAGTAGAACTCGCAGGTCGCTAGCTTGGCCTGATAAAAGGCGGCGTCACCCGCGCCCGCTTCGAGCTTCTGCTGAGCGACCAGCGCCATGCGTAACCAGAAATACGCCAGGGTGACGTAGCCGGAGTACATCAGGTAATCCATCGAGGCCGCCCCCACTTCATCCGGGTTCTGCATCGCCGCCATGCCGATCTTCTGAGTCAGCGCGCCCCACTGCTGATTGAGCGTCGCCAACTGGGCAACATAACCCTTGAGCTGCGGATGCTCGGTTTGCGCTTCACAGAACTTGTGGACGATCTTGGTAAAGCCGCGCAGCAGCTTGCCCTGACTGCCGAGCACCTTGCGCCCGAGCAGGTCGAGGGCCTGGATGCCGTTGGTGCCTTCGTAGATAGGCGCGATACGGCAATCACGCACCAACTGCTCCATGCCCCATTCGCGGATAAACCCGTGGCCGCCGAACACCTGCATGCCGTGGTTGGTCACCTCCAGTCCGGTCTCGGTCATAAAGGCCTTGCAGATCGGCGTGAGGAAGGCCAGCAGGTTCTCCGCTTCTTCACGCTGCTCGGTGCTGTTGCCGCGGTGCGCCTGGTCGATCAGCTGCGCGGTGAAGTAGGCCAGGGCGCGATTGCCTTCGTTAAAGGCCTTCATGGTCAGCAGCATGCGCCGCACATCAGGATGCACGATGATCGGATCGGCAGACTTTTCCGGGGCTTTCGGCCCGGTCAGCGCACGCATCTGCAGGCGCTCAGTGGCGTACTTGAGCGCGCCCTGGAAACTGGTTTCACCCAGACACAGGCCCTGCATGCCGGTACCCAGGCGCGCGTGGTTCATCATGGTGAACATGCAGTTGAGACCCTTGTTGGCCTCACCGATCAGGTAGCCGGTGGCGCTGTCGAAGTTCATCACGCAGGTGGCCGAAGCCTTGATGCCCATTTTGTGTTCAATCGAGCCGCAGCTCACGCCATTACGCGCACCGGCTTCACCGGCGGCATCCGGCAGGAATTTGGGCACGATAAACAGCGAGATACCCTTGGTGCCGGCCGGCGCGTCGGGCAGCTTGGCCAGCACCAGATGGACGATGTTCTCGCTCATGTCGTGCTCGCCAGCGGAGATAAAGATCTTGCTGCCGCTGACCGCATAGCTGCCGTCAGCCTGGGGCACGGCGCGGGTCTTGATCAGGCCCAGGTCGGTGCCGCAATGGGCCTCAGTCAGGCACATGGTGCCGGTCCAGCGGCCTTCGGTGAGTTTGCTTAGGTAGGTCTGCTTCTGCGCTTCGCTGCCGTGGGCATGGATCGCCGACATCGCACCATGGGTCAGCCCGGGGTACATGCCCCAAGAGGTGTTGCTGGCGCCAACCATCTCGCTGACCAACAGGCCAAGAGAGTGCGGCAGCCCCTGACCACCATAAGCCGGGTCTGCCGCCAGGCCATTCCAGCCGCCCTCAACGTACTGGGCAAAGGCTTCCTTGAAGCCCTTGGGCGTGGTGACCACACCGTCATTGATCTGGCATTCCTCTTCATCACCCGAGCGGTTCAGTGGCGCCAGTACCTGCTCGCAAAACTTCGCGCCCTCGGCGAGGATCGCACTGACCATATCCGGGCTGGCATCGCTGGCGCCCATTGCGGCGTAGCCAGCATGAAAGTCGAAGACCTCGTCGATCAGAAAGTGCATATCGCGCAGCGGGGCTTTGTACTCGGGCATGCTGGCTTCTCCGTTAGTTAGAGCGTGGGTTAGCGCTCTACGCTAAGGCCCAGGCACGCGCGCAACAATCACCGTGCAGATGCTGAATACACTGCCATTAGTCAGGGTCTGTTGCCGTTTCGGCGTGCGCCGCATTGTTGCGCGTGCAGTGGCAACCGCCCCTAGCCGTGCGCCGCATCCAGCTTGACCGCGCCGCGCCGCTGACCATAACTGCGCACGCAGTTACGCCCGGCGCCCTTGGCGTTATACAGCGCCTGGTCGGCAGCCTTGAGCACCTCGTCCGGGCTGCGCTGCTGCAAGCCACGCTCAGCCACACCCATGCTCACGGTCACCGACACCTGCTGTGCCGTGCCGCCAGCTCGGCGCGCCCGCCCTTGTTTGTCGTCTTGCGGGCGCTGCTGTTTATCGCGCAGCTGGATGCGATAAGCCTCGATGGCCTGGCGTATCACCTCAAGGTGCGGCAGGCACTCCTCAAGCGTTTTGCCGGGGAACACCAGGGTGAACTCCTCGCCGCCGTAGCGGTAGGCCTTGCCTCCACCGCCAATCTTGCGCAACTGCGCGGCGACCAAACGCAGCACCTGATCGCCGACATCGTGGCCGTGGCTGTCATTGAATTTCTTGAAGTGGTCAACATCGGCCATGGCGATCACATAACTGCGTCCCAGGCGCTGTAATCGCTCATTCAGGGCACGCCGGCCGGGCAAACCGGTGAGCTCGTCACGAAATGCCATCTGATAGGCCTCATGGGCCACAGCTGCCACCACGATGAGCATGACCTGACTGCTCATGACATTCAGCGCATTGGGCAGGATGAACGTGTTGGGCAGCATCCACAGCAATGCACACAGCCCCAACAATTGCGCCGCATGCAACGGCCGCGGCATCCGCAGGTATTGCACCAACAGCAGAATCAACCCCAGGAAAAATAGTGGATACGCCAGTTGCACCAGCGCCAGCCATTCAACCTGCAACGCAGGCCAGCGCACAGACGACAGCCACTGCAACAAGGCGTCGGGAAAACGCTGCGCCAGGCCAACCGCCACCGCACCCACCGCGAGCAAGACCGCAGCCCTGGCAACCATGTCCTGAAACAGGTGCGTGCGCTCCTGCCACGCCGCGTAAAGGCTGTAGAGCAGTGGCAGCAGCACGCTGCACAGATGGAAGATCAGCGCCGCATCGCTGCGTACCTGCCCGGTCGCGCGGAAATGATCGACCTGGGTATCGAGCAAAAAGTAGCCGAGATAGAGCGTCAACAGCAGGAACACTTCACGCTGGCGACCATAAACCAGACAAAACGCCCCGCCGAGCAAGAGCAACAGCGTCGGCAGCACGTTGAACAGCGAGGTGAAAAACTCGCTCAACTGCGTCAGGTGAGCAAGCGCCAGCCCGCTGAGCAAGAGCAGCAGTGAAGGCAAAAAATGGCTAATACGCACAGCGGCAAAACGCGACAAGAGCAACTCCACAAACCGCGAAAAGCAGATAACGCCGCGCAGTTTGCCTGCAACAGATCGATTACGCACGGAACCTGCCGCGCAATTCGACCAGCTACCCGATGCCCTCGGCTTTTCCAGCGGCATAAAAAAACCGCCACCCCAAGGGCAGCGGTTTTCGACCTGCGCTGGAACCTAAGGCTTAGTAGCCCAGAGCAAAGTGCTCTTCGTCCATATCCATCAGGTTGTTGGCGCCCGACAGCATGGCTTCAACATGCGCACGGGTACGCGGCAGGATGCGCGCGAAGTAGAAGTTGGCAGTCTGCAACTTGGCTTTGTAGAACGCCTCGTCCTCAGCACCTGCAGCAATCTTCTCGGCAGCCAGACGCGCCATGTCAGCCCAGAAGTAGGCCAGGCAGACGTAGCCGGAGTACATCAGGTAGTCCACCGAAGCGGCACCGACTTCTTCGCGGTCTTTCATCGCAGCCATGCCCACTTTCATGGTCAGCTCGCCCCACTCCTTGTTCAGCTTGGCCAGAGGCTCGATGAACGCTTTGACCGCGTCGTTGCCTTCGTTGGCCTGGCAGAACTTGTGCACGATCTTGGTGAAGCCTTTCAGCGCTTCGCCTTGCGTCTGCAGCACTTTACGGCCCAGCAGGTCGAGGGCCTGGATACCGGTGGTGCCTTCGTACAGCATGGAGATACGGCTGTCGCGAACGTTCTGCTCCATGCCCCACTCGGCGATAAAGCCGTGGCCGCCATAGATCTGTACGCCGTGGTTGGCCGCTTCGAAGCCAACTTCGGTCATGAACGCTTTAGCGATTGGCGTGAGGAAGGCCAGCAGTGCATCGGCTTGCTTCTTCTCGGCTTCGTCTTTGCTGTACTTGACGATATCAACCTGCTTGGCGGTGAAGTACACCATCGCGCGGTTGCCTTCGGCGAAGGCTTTCATGGTCAGCAGCATGCGACGCACGTCCGGGTGGACGATGATCGGGTCAGCGGCTTTGTCCGGCGCTTTCGGGCCAGTCAGAGCACGCATCTGCAGACGCTCGCGAGCGTACTTCAGGCCACCCTGGAAACCGATTTCAGCGTGCGCCAGACCCTGCAGGGCAGTACCCAGACGTGCAGTGTTCATAAAGGTGAACATGCAGTTCAGGCCTTTGTTGGCTGGGCCGATCAGGTAACCGGTAGCGCCGTCGAAGTTCATTACGCAGGTGGCGTTACCGTGGATGCCCATCTTGTGCTCAAGCGAGCCACAGGACACGGCGTTGCGCTCACCGACAGTACCGTCAGCCTTGACGCTGAACTTCGGCACGATGAACAGCGAGATACCTTTGGTGCCTTGCGGCGCGTCGGGCAGGCGGGCCAGTACGATGTGGACGATGTTATCGGCCATGTCGTGCTCACCAGCAGAAATGAAGATCTTGGTGCCGGACACCTTGTACGAACCGTCAGCCTGAGGCTCGGCCTTGGTACGCAGCATGCCCAGGTCGGTACCGCAATGTGGCTCGGTCAGGCACATGGTGCCGGTCCACTCGCCGGATACCAGCTTGGTCAGGTAGGTGTGCTTCTGCTCGTCGGTACCGTGCTCGGCGATGGTGTTCATCGCGCCGTGCGACAGACCTGGGTACATGCCCCACGACCAGTTGGAGGAACCGACCATTTCGCTCAGCACCAGACCCAGCGACTCAGGCAGGCCTTGGCCGCCGTGGTCAACGTCGTGCGCCAGGCTCGGCCAGCCGCCTTCAACGTACTGCTGGTAGGCATCCTTGAAGCCAGTTGGGGTTTTCACGCCCTCTGGGGACCAGGTGCAACCTTCGATGTCACCTACACGGTTCAGCGGCGACAGCACTTGCTCACAGAATTTCGCGCCTTCTTCAAGGATGGCGTCGACCATGTCCGGAGTAGCGTCCTGGCAGCCAGGCAGGCTCTGATAATGCGCTTCGTAGCCGAGCAGTTCGTCGCGTACGAAACGGATATCACGCAAGGGGGCCTTGTAATCAGGCATAGCGGTTAACCTCTGCGGTGGATTCTTAGTGTGTAGGTGACCGGATATTCGGTCGTTATCGGGAGCAATCCCGGCGCTCAACCACCCCTTGGCAATCAAGCTAATCAAACAAGCGTTTGAAACATACGTTTATGCCTATTTAATGTCAAGCACCCCAAGCACCGTTCACATCACCAGATCGACAACCGGTGCCGGCTCCTGCAAGTCACTGAGCTGCCGGTACAGATCCAGGCTAGGTGGCGGCGGCCGCCCCTGCTGCGCAGAGACAGCGGATTGCTCCTCTTCCTCATCGAGAGACGCCTCCTTGCGCTGCTCGGCGCGCTGCTCTCTGGCGGTTTGAGCCTCAGTGCGCTGTTGTTGCGCCAACTGGGCACGCGCCTCAGCCATTTGCGCCTGAGCCTGGGCAGCAATCTGCCGGTCCTGCCCCGAAGGTTCGGCTGGCGCCAATGCGGCGCGGATCACCACCTCCATCTTGCGCAGAGTCGCCTGCGGATCATTCGGAACCGGACTGGTATCAATACCCACCTCACCCCCGACCGCATAACGCTTGCCATCCGGGCCGCGGGTATAGGTGTAGGTCGGAGCTCCCGCGTACTGCCCACCGACTGCGGCATGCGCCTGTTCGTGGGTACGCACTTCCTGATCACGGCTGACCAGCTTGGCGATTTCCAGCTGCTCAAGGCGCTGCTGCCGAGGGTCTTGCTCGTCTTGGCTGCTTTTTGACTGATTGGAGTCGGCAGACTTGTCCGCTTCTTCCCGCGCTGAAGCGGACTGCTCATCGGCTAGAGGCTGGGCAGCGCTCACCGGGGATTGGGCGGCGCGGGTAATATCAGGGGAGACATCGGGGGAAACGCTGGACGCAACCGGCCTTGCCTGCAGTGAGTTGACTGCAGGCGCAGGGAAAGACGTTGCGCCTCCGATTTGCATGCACTATCTCCTCGCCCCGGAATGCTGCCTCTGTATCAGCCGTGGATACGCTCGGGGCGGGCGACTCAGGCCGTTGTATCGATCAGGGTGCCGAGTACCTCATCAGCGGTTTTCACCACTTTGGTACCGGCCTGCGCCTCATTCTGACCTTCACGCAGAGCCACCAGGCTTTCAGCCAGGTCGGGGCGGGTCTGCTCAGCCAGGCTGGGCGTCGGATTAACCTGGTTCACGGGCGGAGTGGCGCCTGGCTGGGCAGGTGCCAAGGTATTGCTGGCGATATCAAGTGCAGCCTGATCGATCCGACGCTGGCCAGATTGAATGGTGCTGATACCTGAATTGAACGCGCTTGCAGAAATTTCCATGCCCAAGCTCCCGCGATGGAAAACCATTAATAGCGTTGATTGAAGCAGAAATTGCTCGAAAAATGTACAAGCAAAAGGCTATGGCTACTGCCCTGCTTATAGCGCGCGATGCAATAAAGCGAGATTAAGGCAGGCCGAAACCGCGCTAGGCGTGACCTCGGCCAGCCGCGGCACATAACCCAAACATGGCGCCGACAAGCGCTCGGCCAGGGTTGCGAGGTTATCCTCAAGGCGCGAAGTCTGCGGATCAACCAGATTGGCCACCCAGCCGGCCAGCGGCAAACCATCACGCAGAATCGCCTCAGCGGTCAGCAGAGCCTGGTTGATACAACCCAGGCGCACGCCAACCACCAGAATCACCGGTAACTGCAATGCGATGGCCAGGTCGGATAACGCCTGCCCCTCGGCCAGCGGCACACGCCACCCTCCCGCCCCTTCAACCAGGGTGAAGTCCGCACGCTTATCCAGCACGGCCTGCACCGGCCCCTGCAGCGCGGCAACATTCAGCCGCACACAGGCTTCCTGCGCGGCCAGGTGGGGCGCAATAGCCGGCTCAAACGCCAGCGGATTGACCTCGTCATAGCGCAGCGCCAGGGTGCACTCGCCGAGCAGCGCCAGGGCATCGTCATTGCGCAAGCCATCTGCCGTCTGCACACAACCCGAGGCCACCGGCTTGGCCGCCGCCGTGGACAAGCCGGCCAGCCGCGCCGCATGCAGCAGACCGGCGGCAATGGTGGTCTTGCCAATTTCAGTGTCGGTACCGGTGACGAAGAAGGCCGTGCTCATCTCAATCCTTACGTAATACGCCGTAAACCACTTCATAGGTCGCTGGCAGGCCCTGAGGCTGACGGAACTGCTCGTAAGCCTTGAGCAACGCCAGCATGCGCGCTCGCCCGGTCAGACCGCCCGGCCGTCCCGGGTTGAGGTTGTGCGCGCCAAGGGCTTTCAATTCATGGGTCAGGCTGCGCAGATCCGGGTAATGCAGCACTTCGGCCTGGGTTTGCAGGCTCGCCACCTGCAAACCACTGGCCGCGCAGAGCTGCTGGTAATCCTCAAAACGACGGAAGCGGTTGACGTGGACAAAGCCATCCACCGCCTGCCAGCTATCACGCAACTCCTGCAACGTACCTACGCACAGGCTGCTAAACGCCAGCACGCCACCCGGCCTGAGGACGCGCTCAGCCTCGCTGAGCACGGCGGCAAAGTCCGCGCACCACTGCAACGCCAAACTGGAAAACAGCAGGTCACAGGATGCGCCTTGCAACGGCAAACGCTCGGCATCACCGGCGATAAACTGCTGTGCTCCAGCCAACGGCCGGGCATGACGCAACATGCCCTCGGCGATATCCAACGCCACGCCTTCACTGGCCGCAAAACGTTCGCCCAAGGCGCGGCTGAAATAACCGGTGCCACAACCCAAATCCAGCCAGCGCTGCGGCTCACACGCCGCCGGCAACTGCGCCAACAGCTCAGTGCCTACTGTGCGCTGCAAGGCCGCCACGCTGTCGTAACTCTCCGCGGCACGGGAAAACGACGCCGCCACCTGACGCTTATCCGGCAGCCCGCCCTGCGGGCTCTGGCTGAGTTCAGTCATCGCCGGCCTCATGCAAAAACGCCTGAATCGCCATGGCAAGCTCATGCGGGCGTTCCAGGGCGAAGGCGTGGCTGACGCCATCAATCAGGCCGATTTCGACATCCGGCAGTAGCGCCAGCAGCGCTTGCGCGGCACTCGCCGGCACCAGCGCATCCTGACCGGCAAACAGGTGCAGTTGCGGGCCAACAAATGCCTGCAGCGCCGCGCGACTATCCAGCGCAGCCAGTACATCCAGCCCCGCCAACAGCACCTCGGCCGGCAGCTGCGGCGCGTCACTCAATAATTGCCGTGACAGCGCGCGCGCATCCGTTGCGCCCTGGGCGCACAGCAGGCTGAAGCGTTTCAGGGTGATCGCGGCATCCGTCGCACAGCCCTGGCGAAACGCCGCAAAGGTGTCTGCAAGCATCGCGTCAGGCCAGCTCGGCTCGGCGACAAAGCGCAGGTTGCTGGCCAGGGTCAGTAAGCCGCGGCAATGCTCGCCACGCCGCGCGGCGAGCTCGGCGGCGAGCATGCCACCCAGCGACCAGCCGCCCAGCCAGGCATCTGCCGGCAGGCGGGCATCCAGCTCATCCAGCCAGTCAGCCGGGTGACTGGCGCTCAACAACGGCAGCGGTTCGATAGTCACATGCAGATGGGGATCGAGGCCGCGCAAGGCAGCGGCCAGCGGTTGCAGTGGCGCAGCGCCAAGCCCCCAGCCGGGCAGCAGGATCAGCCGATCACGCATGCGTTTCACCTTCGACATTCAGCCGCGCCCAGCACTCGGCCAGCGCCTCCAGCAGCAGTTCCAACTGCGCCAGACTGTGCGCCGCCGACAGGGTCACGCGCAGCCGAGCACTGCCCGCCGGTACAGTCGGCGGGCGAATCGCAGTGACCAGCAGGCCGCGCTCACGCAGCAGTTGCGACAACTGCATGGCGCGGCCGCTGTCGCCAATCAGAATCGGCTGGATCGGTGTGGCGCTGTCCATCAACTCAAGGCCGATAGCCTGTGCGCCTTCGCGAAAGCGTTTGATCAAGGCATTCAGGTGTTCGCGGCGCCAATGCTCGCTGCGCAGCAGCTCCAGACTTTTCAGCGTGGCGCAGGCCAGCGCCGGCGGCTGGCTGGTGGTGTAGATATAAGGGCGGGCGAACTGCACCAATGTCTCGACCAGCTCCTCGCTGCCGGCGACAAACGCGCCAGCGGTGCCGAAGGCCTTACCCAGCGTGCCGACCAGCACCTGCACATCGTCCACGCCCAAGCCGAACTGCTCGACAATGCCAGCCCCGGTGGCACCCAGCGGGCCGAAACCGTGGGCATCATCGACCATCACCCAGGCATTGGCACGCCGCGCCTCAGCGCACAGCGCCGGCAGGTCGGCCAGGTCGCCGTCCATGCTGAATACGCCGTCGCTAACCATCAGGGTATTGCCGCTGGCCTTGCGCAGGCGGTTGGCCAGGCTCACGGCATCGTTGTGCAGGTAACGCGAGAACCGCGCGCCGCTGAGCAGGCCGGCATCCAATAAAGACGCGTGATTGAGGCGGTCTTCCAGCACCGTATCGCCTTGCCCGACCAGCGCAGTCACCGCGCCGAGGTTGGCCATATAACCGGTGGAAAACAGCAGCGCACGCGGGCGTCCGGTGAATTCGGCCAGCGCCTCCTCCAGCTCGTGATGCGGCGTGCTGTGACCGATTACCAGATGCGATGCGCCACCGCCCACACCCCATTTCTGCGCACCGGCACGCCAGGCTTCGATCACCTGCGGATGATTGGCCAGGCCGAGGTAGTCGTTGGAACAAAACGCCAACAGCTCGCGGCCATCGACCTGCACCAGTGGGCCCTGCGGGCTTTCCAGCAGTGGTCGCTGACGATAGAGATTGGCCGCACGGCGTTCCGCGAGACGGGAAGCGAGATCGAAAGACATGAGCAACCTTGATGAGCGTGGGAGGGGCTCAGCCACGATGCTGTTTAGTCATCGCGGCTAAAGCCGCTCCCACGCAAAAGACATCTACGCCTCAGACGGCGGCGTTATAGAACAGCTTGGCGTCGCGCTGCTCGACCAGTGCCTGCTCGATGGCGGCCTGGTGCACTTCGTCGGCATGCTCTTCGCGCTCTTCCGGCTTGATGCCGAGGCGGGTGAACAGTTGCATGTCCTTGTTGGCCTGCGGGTTGGCGGTGGTCAGCAGCTTCTCGCCGTAGAAGATCGAGTTGGCGCCGGCGAAGAAGGCCAGGGCCTGCATCTGTTCATTCATCGCCTCACGACCAGCGGACAGGCGCACGTGCGATTGCGGCATCATGATCCGCGCCACGGCGAGCATGCGGATAAAGTCGAACGGATCGACATCCTGCTCATCGGCCAGCGGCGTGCCCTTGACCTTCACCAGCATGTTGATCGGCACCGACTCCGGATGCTCCGGCAGGTTGGCCAACTGGATCAGCAGGCCGGCGCGGTCATCCAGCGACTCGCCCATGCCGAGGATGCCGCCGGAGCAGATCTTCATCCCCGAATCACGCACGTAGGCCAGGGTTTCCAGGCGCTCGCCGTAGGTACGGGTGGTGATGATGTTGCCGTAGAACTCCGGCGAGGTGTCCAGGTTGTGGTTGTAATAATCCAGGCCGGCAGCGGCCAGGGCTTGAGTCTGCTCTTTATCCAGTTTGCCCAGGGTCATGCAGGTTTCCAGGCCCAACGCCTTCACACCCTCGACCATTTTCAGCACGTAGGGCATGTCTTTGGCCGACGGGTGCTTCCACGCCGCACCCATGCAGAAGCGCGTAGAGCCGATGGCCTTGGCCTCAGCGGCCGCCTCCAGCACCTTCTGCACTTCCAGCAGTTTTTCCTTTTCCAGGCCGGTGTTGTAGTGGCCGGACTGCGGGCAGTATTTGCAGTCTTCCGGGCAGGCGCCGGTCTTGATCGACAGCAGGGTCGAGACCTGCACGCGGTTGGCATCGAAGTGCGCGCGGTGCACCGTTTGCGCGGCAAACAGCAGGTCGTTGAACGGTTGTTCGAAGAGCGCCTTGACCTCATTAAGAGTCCAGTCGTGACGCAGGTTGGCGGCGGTGGTGGCGCTCATCGGTTTTTCCTTGTTATGGGCAGTGGCTTGCTACGCTGAGCAAGCACGACACGGATGTTCGGCATAGTTATGGAAGGCTTATGCGCTGTCAACCCAACGCACTGCACCAGGTTTACAACTGGCTAAAAATCAATCAAAGCTGTTTGCTCTGCGATGAACGCACAGACGGCTTTCTGGCCATCTGCACCAATTGCGAAGCAGAGCTACCCTGGCTCGGCGGCCATTGCCAGGTGTGCGCCCTGCCACTGCCCAGTCAAGGGCTTACGTGCGGGGCCTGCCTGAAAAAACCGCCAAGTTTTACCAAGGTCGAAATACCCTGGCGCTACGCCTTCCCCATCGACAGTGTGATCAACCGGTTCAAGCATCAAGCCAGATGGCCATTGGGACGCTTGCTCGGTGAGCTTTTGTCACAGCATTTACTCCACGCGTTTGATGAAGGCCTTGCCCGCCCCGACCTGCTGCTGCCCGTGCCGTTGGCGGACAAACGCCAACGCCAGCGCGGCTTCAACCAGGCCGCAATGCTCGCGCAGTGGCTGAGCACAGCCTTACAACTGCCGCAGCAGGCGCACTGGCTACAACGCACCCTCGACACACCGGCGCAGCAACAACTGGATGCCGCCACGCGCAAGCGCAACCTGCGCAAGGCCTTCGCCCTGGCCCCTGCCAGCCAAATCAGCGGCCGACATGTGGCATTGGTTGATGACGTGCTGACCACCGGCGCCACCGCCGAAAGCCTGGCGCGCCTATTAAAGAAAGCCGGCGCAGCGCGGGTCGACGTGTATTGCCTGGCGCGCACACCCAAACCTGGGGACTGAGAGACCACAGCAGCACCAGGTTCGTAGGATGCGGTTGAGCGCAGCGATACCCATCGATGATGTTGAGACCAGCATTCGTCGCGATGGGTGTCGCTATGCTCAACGCCATCCTACGGGCAGCCAACCGCCGCCCGACCATGCAGAAGCGTTACACTCGGCGGCCCACTTGCCGGAGCCGATCATGTCCCATCCATTTGCCGCACTCACGCCCGACCTGGTGCTGGATGCCGTGGAGAGCATCGGCTACCTCAGCGATGCCCGCGTACTGGCGCTGAACAGTTACGAAAACCGTGTGTATCAGGTGGGGATCGAAGACGAAACACCGCTGATCGCCAAGTTCTACCGCCCGGACCGCTGGACCGATGCCGCCATACGCGAGGAGCACAGTTTTACCTTCGAGCTGGCCGAGTGCGAGGTGCCGGTGGTGGCGCCATTGGAGCGCGATGGCGAAACGCTGTTCGAGTACGCAGGCTTTCGCTTTGCCCTATTTCCCCGACGTGGCGGCCGCGCACCAGAGCCCGGCAACCTCGACCAACTGTACCGCCTCGGCCAACTGCTCGGGCGCATGCATGCCGTGGGCTCGCTCAAGCCCTTCGCCCATCGCGAAGCCTTGCAGGTCAGCAACTTCGGCCATCAGTCACTGGCAACCCTGCTCGACGGCGACTTTATTCCGCGCAGCCTGCTACCGGCTTACGAGTCGGTCGCCCGTGATCTGCTCAAGCGTCTGGACGTACTGTTCGCCGCCAACCCGGTGCAAGCCATCCGCCTGCACGGCGACTGCCACCCTGGCAACCTGCTGTGCCGCGACGAAACCTTCCATATGGTCGACCTCGATGACTGCCGCATGGGCCCGGCGGTGCAGGACCTGTGGATGATGCTTGCCGGCGAGCGACACGAGCGCCTCGGCCAGCTCTCGGAGCTGATGGACGGTTACCAGGAGTTTCACGACTTCAACCCCCGTGAACTGCCGTTGATCGAAGGGCTGCGCGCCCTGCGCCTGATGCACTACAGCGCCTGGCTGGCGCGGCGCTGGGATGACCCGGCCTTCCCCATGAGCTTTCCCTGGTTCGGCAGCGAGCGCTATTGGGGTGATCAGATTCTGATTCTGCGCGAGCAAATGGCGGCACTGGATGAAGAACCGCTGAAGCTGTTCTAAACCAGAACCCACCCGAGAAAGGAACTCTCTATGCCTGTCGTCGAACGCTGGTTTGCTAGCGGCTTTACCGAGCTCCACCCCTTGCTGCAAAAACTGCATCACCAGGGCGGCAAGCTGCACGGGCAAGTTGACCTGCAATTTGGTCGAGGCCTTGCCGGCGTCATCGGCGTACGCCTGGCCACGCGGCTGGGGGTTCCGACGCAACAGGCGCACGTCGAGTTTCAGGTGGATATTCATGAGGCCGACAACGCCCTGCACTGGAACCGCTGCTTTGCCAGTAACGCCACGCTCTACTCATGCTTTCAGCCCAGTGGCAGCTGGCCAGATGGCCACTGGCTGGAATCAACTGGCGCACTGAAACTGGCCTTGGCGGTGGATGTTTCTCAGGGCGGCTGGTATTGGCGACCACTCAAGGCCTGGCTGCATGGTGTACGCATCCCCCTTTGCCTGCTGCCGCGTACCAAGGCCTATAAACGAATCGAAGAGGGCCGTTATCAGTTTTATGTCGGTTTCAGCCTGCCGCTGCTCGGCAACCTGTTCAGCTACAGCGGAGCGCTGCAACTGGAGACACAACAACCATCCCAAGCAACGTCAAAGCCATAACAGTTGCCGTCACGCTGTAACGCCAGCTTTACACTAATAACCCGCTGGCCACTGACGGCAAAGCTGAACAACCAGACAAGTCCCTGCGCGCGCGACTAGAATCCTGCTTTGTTAGTTAGCCCCCTAAGCAAGGACTCTGCATGGCCACCGCCAACCCGCGTCGCGGGTACATTCTTGGCCTGACCGCCTACATCATCTGGGGCCTGTTCCCACTCTATTTCAAAGCCATCCAGAGTGTCCCGGCGCTGGAGATCATCGTCCATCGCGCACTCTGGTCGGCGGTCTTCGGCGCACTGTTGCTGCTGGTCTGGAAGCACCCAGGCTGGCTGCGTGAACTGCGCGACAACCCCAAGCGCTTCGCCGTGCTCGGCCTCAGTGGCGTGCTGATCGCCAGCAATTGGCTGGTGTATGTCTGGGCGGTGAATAACGGGCGCATGCTCGAAGCCAGCCTGGGTTACTACATCAACCCGCTGATCAACGTACTGCTGGGCATGTTGATTCTCGGCGAGCGCTTGCGGCGCTTGCAGTGGCTGGCCGTGGCCCTGGCCGCGCTGGGTGTGCTGCAACAACTGTGGCAAGTCGGCAGCATTCCCTGGGTGTCACTGGTGTTGGCCCTGACCTTTGGTTTTTACGGGCTGATCCGCAAACAGGCGCCGGTGGCTGCCCTGCCGGGGCTGGTCGTGGAGACCTGGCTGCTACTGCCCCTGGCGATTGGCTGGCTGCTGCTCAACCCGGTCGCCATGAGTGTGCAAACCGAGTTCTGGAGCACGCCGGAAGCGCTCTGGCTGATTGCCGCCGGCCCGATCACGCTGGTGCCGCTAGTGTGTTTCAACGCGGCCGCACGCCACCTGCCTTACACCACCCTGGGTTTTTTGCAGTACCTCGCGCCAACCCTGGTACTGCTGCAGGCGATATTCCTGTTTGGCGAACACTTTGACCCGAGCAAGCTGCTGGCCTTTATCTGCATCTGGGCCGGCTTGGCGATTTACAGCGTGGATGCCTGGCTGACCCTGCGCAAACGTCAGCCTGTTTAAAAAACCACCAGCCTTCTGAAACCCTGAAGGCATCGGCTCTGTGGACAGTTGCCCCCGGCTTATCCACAGAAGCATCCCCGGCCTTTGTGCACAACCCGTTGCTAAGTGCTTAAAAAATAAGCACTTAGCAAAAAGCCCCGAGGCACTAGGCAGTGCTTCGGGGCTCCTCATGTTGCGCACAGTGTTATCCACAGGACGCGTGGATAAACCTTGGCGCTAGTCCTCGATCTGTAGCTTCAACTCCACCATCAGGTCATCGGTCAGGGTTTCCAGGTGCGTCTGCAACTGCTCCAGCGCCAGCCCCTGCGGCACTGCCAGTAGCGCCTGGGCCTGGAACAGCAATTCACCGCTCATCGGTGCAGGAACCACTTCGGTGTTCAGGCTTTCCAGGTTAACGCCCAGACTGCTGAGCAGGCGGGTGATATCACGCACGATGCCGGGACGGTCATTGCCAACCAGTTCCAGGCGAATAGCCCGCCAGACCGTCACCGGCTCAGCACCACCGGCGGCGACCTGCACGCGAATGCCCTGAGCCTGCAAAGCCTCCAGCGCCGCCAGCAAACCCGCATGGGCATCCAGCGGCACATCCACTCGCAGTATCCCGGCGAACTGCCCGGCCATACGCGACATGCGGCTTTCCAGCCAGTTGCCACCATGCGCGCTGATGCACTGGGCCACGCGTTCGACCAACCCGGGTTGATCCTGGGCGATAACGGTAAGTACCAGATGATCCATGCTCTGCTCCTTATTCAATGACGGTTCACTGTAGCCCCAGCCAATAGGTAAAGAACACCTCGTCGCGCACATAACCCAGGCGCTCATAAAGCGCCTGCCCAGCCAGGTTGCTCTTGGCCGTCTCCAACTGCAGTCCGCAGGCACCTGTGGCTTCGGCATGCGCCCGGGCGGCATTCATCAATGCTTCGCCCACACCCTGGCGGCGCGCCTGCGGGCTGACATAAAGGTCGCTGAGTAGCCAGGCAGGCTGCAGCGCCAATGAAGAGAAGAAGGCATACAACTGCACAAAACCCAGTGCCAACCCGTGCTCGTCACGGGCCAGCAGAATCGTCGAATCAGCATTACGCAGCCGGGCAGCCAGAAAGTCATACGCCTGCGCCGGGGGTTTGGCCACCTCATAAAATTCCAGATACGCGCCAAACAGCTCGGTCAGCTCCGCAAGATCGGCCGTTGTAGCCGCCTGTATGTGCATAGGCTCGCACTCCCTGAAAGGTGGTAAGCAGTATAGGCCGTCACGTTGATAAGCAGCGGCGCGAGACACGCACAATAAACTGTGTACTGTTTTTGACTTTATATGAAACAATATTAAGAAATTATCGCGACAAAAAGTCGCATGTAGTGACTAGAAAGCACCTCTTGGTCGCGACGCGACGCGCGCCCACTGATTTTCCCCGAATCTTGATGTAGTATGCCGCGCCTCGGACTACATGACTTATTTCCCATGTCCGACGCGGCTATTGAGTAGAGCTGAGCAGAGTGAGGCAAGTGATGACTGAACGCGTTCAAGTAGGCAGCCTGCAGGTTGCCAAAGTGCTGTTCGACTTCGTAAATAACGAAGCCATCCCCGGTACCGGCATTGCTGCCGAGACGTTCTGGGCAGGTGCCGAAGCGGTCATCAATGACCTGGCCCCGAAAAACCGTGCACTGCTCGCCAAGCGCGACCAGATTCAGGCGCAGATCGACGGCTGGCACCAGGCTCGCGCCGGTCAGGCCCACGATGCAGCAGCCTACAAGGCTTTCCTGCAGGAAATTGGCTACCTGCTGCCTGAACCGGCTGACTTCCAGGCCACCACCCAGAACGTCGACGAAGAAATCGCCCGCCTGGCCGGCCCGCAGTTGGTTGTGCCGGTGATGAACGCGCGCTTCGCCCTGAACGCCTCCAACGCCCGCTGGGGCTCGCTGTACGACGCGCTGTACGGCACCGATGCCATCAGCGAAGAAGGCGGCGCCGAGAAGGGCAAAGGCTACAACAAGGTTCGGGGTGACAAGGTCATCGCCTTCGCCCGTGCCTTTCTCGACGATGCCGCGCCGCTGGCTGCTGGCTCCCACGTCGACTCCACTGGCTACAAGATCGTTGACGGCAAGCTGGTCGTCGCCCTCAAGGGTGGCAGCAACAGCGGCCTGCGTGACGACGCGCAACTGATCGGTTTCCAGGGCGCCGCTGACGCCCCGATTGCCGTGCTGCTCAAGCACAACGGCCTGCACTTCGAAATCCAGATCGACGCCAGCACCCCAGTCGGCCAGACCGACGCTGCCGGCGTTAAAGACGTGCTGATGGAAGCCGCCCTGACCACCATCATGGACTGCGAAGACTCCGTAGCGGCCGTCGATGCTGACGACAAAGTGGTGATCTACAAGAACTGGCTCGGCCTGATGAAGGGCGACCTGGCTGAAGAAGTGGCTAAAGGCGGCCAGACCTTCACCCGCACCATGAACCCGGACCGCGTCTACACCCAGACCGACGGCAGCGAACTGACTCTGCACGGTCGCAGCCTGCTGTTCGTACGCAACGTTGGTCACCTGATGACCAATCCGGCGATTCTCGATGCGGCCGGCAACGAAGTGCCGGAAGGCATCCAGGACGCACTGTTCACCAGCCTGATTGCCATCCACAACCTGAATGGCAACACCACGCGCAAGAACACCCGTACCGGCAGCGTGTACATCGTTAAGCCGAAGATGCACGGCCCGGAAGAAGTGGCCTTCACCACCGAGATTTTCGGCCGCGTTGAAGACGTGCTGGGCATGGCGCGCAACACCCTGAAAGTCGGCATCATGGACGAAGAGCGCCGCACCACCGTCAACCTCAAGGCGTGCATCAAAGCCGCCAGCGAGCGCGTGGTGTTTATCAACACCGGCTTCCTCGACCGTACCGGTGACGAAATCCACACCTCCATGGAAGCTGGCGCCGTGGTGCGTAAAGCGGCCATGAAGGCCGAGAAGTGGATCGGCGCCTACGAGAACTGGAACGTAGACATCGGTCTGGCCACCGGCCTGCAAGGTCGCGCGCAGATCGGCAAAGGCATGTGGGCCATGCCTGACCTGATGGCCGGCATGCTTGAGCAGAAGATCGCTCACCCGCTGGCTGGCGCCAACACCGCCTGGGTACCGTCGCCGACTGCCGCCGCGCTGCACGCGCTGCACTACCACAAGGTCGACGTGTTCGCCCGCCAGGCCGAACTGGCCAAGCGCGAGCGCGCCTCGATCGATGACATCCTGAGCATTCCGCTGGCGCAGAACACCAACTGGACGCCTGAGGAAGTGCAGAACGAGCTGGATAACAACTCGCAAGGCATCCTCGGCTACGTGGTGCGCTGGATCGACCAGGGCGTTGGTTGCTCGAAAGTGCCGGACATCAACGATGTCGGCCTGATGGAAGACCGTGCCACCCTGCGTATCTCCAGCCAACTGCTGGCCAACTGGCTGCGTCACGGTATCGCTACCGAAGAGCAGATCGTCGCCAGCCTCAAGCGCATGGCGCCGGTGGTTGACCGTCAGAACGCCAGCGACCCGCTGTACCGCCCGCTGGCGCCGAACTTCGACAGCAACATCGCCTTCCAGGCTGCTCTGGAGCTGGTGGTCGAAGGTGGCAAGCAACCGAACGGCTACACCGAGCCGGTGCTGCACCGCCGCCGCCGCGAGTTCAAGGCTGCCAACGGCCTGTAACCCGCAGCCGTTGTGAAAAACCGCCCTTCGGGGCGGTTTTTTATGGCCTGTTATCTGGCGAACACTGCTCAGTGCACCCACCAGGCGAGGCTAAATTGCCGCCGGGCACCGTTTGTTAGCCGCGTTGTGGGTGCCGCTACAGCGGCCAGGAAAACAGCGCTTGCCTGTCGATTCTCGGCACGGCGCGGATTTATTAGCTATAGAAATAGGTAACCCGGCCGAAGCCATAACAGACCATACACAAATGAAATGGTCGCCAAATGACCGACAAGTGGCGTTACGCCATTATCTGAACTCGGTATACTCCGCGCCCCTCTTTGGGTACACCTGCCATGCTGAAGAATCTATCGCTTACTCTGAAGTTCTCTTTGTTGCCTGCCATTGCCTTGCTTGGCCTGTTGCTGTTCGTGGGGTACACCTCGCTGCAATTGGCCAACAACGACGTGCGCCTGGTCACCCTGGAGACTCATAGCTTCCCGACCCTAGAAAAGGCCGATGCGGTGATTTTCCAGTATTCGCGCCTGCCTGGCCTGCTCAATAGCGCTGTGGCGGCCGGTGAACTGGAAACCCTTGAGGAAGCGCGCAAGGTGCTGGCGGACATCGCCAGTAAACAGCAGGAACTGCAGCGTCTGGCCGCCAACAACCCGACCCGTAGCGAAGAGCTGAAAGCCTGGCGCAATGCCATTGAGCGCTATGCGGATAACGCCCTGCCGGCCTCTGAACAACTGATCAAAGGCAGCGCCAGCTTCGAAGACCTCGCCCCAAGCCTGGGCCGTATGGCCAGTGATTTGAGCCAGGCACAAACATTTGCCGATGCGTTCCGTAGCCATGCCTACGAGGACTTCCAGTCCACCCTGGCGCAGACCCGTACCGACAATGCCACGACCACCCAGGTCGGCTTCATTTTGTCGGCGCTGCTGGTAACGCTGGTCAGCATCAGCTCATACCTGGTCATTCGCGGCATCATGGCCAACGTGCGTGGCGTGATTGCTTCGCTGCAGGCAATCGCCCGCGGTGATGGCGACCTGACTCGCCGGGTCAATGTCGATTCAAACGATGAAATCGGCGAGATGATCCAACTGTTCAACGGTTTCATCGACAAACTGCAAGGCACCATCCGCCAGATCATCGACGCGGCCAGCCCGCTGGCCGACATGTCCAAAGAGCTGTATCGCCTGACCCAGGGTGCCGAAGAAAACGCACGCTCACAGCAGGGCCACACAGACTCGATTGGACGTGATATCCAAACCATGACCAACAGCATCCAGGAAGTGGCACAACGCTCGCAGCAAGCCTCGGAAGAGGCCGGCGCCGCCTCGCAACAAGCGGAGCAGGCGCGGCAGAACATTGGCAGCCTCTCCAGCAGCATCAGCGACCTGGGCAGCAGCGTGATGGGTGCGGTCAAGTCCATGGAACAGCTGGAGGAAGAAACCCAGCAAGTCGGCTCGGTGCTGACGGTCATCCGCAGCATTGCCGAACAGACCAACCTGCTGGCACTCAACGCCGCCATTGAAGCGGCACGCGCCGGCGAGCAAGGCCGTGGTTTCGCAGTCGTCGCCGATGAGGTGCGTAATCTGGCGCAAAAAACCGCCGCCTCTACCGCCGAGATTCAGAACATCATCCAGCGCCTGCAAAACAGCGCCAACGGCGTGCTCAGCGTGATGACCGCTAACGGCGAGAAAGCCCAAACCAGCATCGAGCGCTCGGTTCAGGCCACCCAGATTCTTGAGGCCATCGCCGGTGCGGTTGGCCATATCAATGAGTTGAATGCCGGTATCGCTCAATTCACCCAGGAGCAGATCGGCCTTTCCAGCTCGATTCAGCAAGACACACAAGTGTTGCAGCAGGATGCTCAAGCAACCGCTCAAGGTGCGGACGCCACCGCTCGCCTCGGCGAACGGCTGGTCAGCACAGGGGATCATCTACGCGCGGCGACCGCCCAATTCCGCGTTTAACACTTCACTGGAGTATCACTGCATGACTACTGCACGAGTCCTCGGTTTGGCCGTCTGCCTGGCCAGCATCCCTGCATTCGCACTGGAACAAGGCGAAGCCCGCATCAACGGCTTCGGCACCCTCGGCGTTACCCACCTTGGTGGCGAAGATGACGGTCGCGGCTACGGCATTTCCGGCCAGACCAACGACTCCTGGCGCGGCGACCAATTGAGCAAGTTTGGCGCCCAACTGACTTACGGCGTTACTGATACTGTCGGCCTGACCCTGCAAAGCACCGCCAAGGCTTATGGCGACGAGTGGAAAGCCAACCTGGAATGGGCCTACCTGTCGTGGCAGAGCACCGACAACCTGATGCTGCGCTTCGGCCGCCTGCGCACGCCGGTTTACATGTACTCAGAGAGCATCGACGTCGGTTTCGCCTACCCCTGGCTGCGCCTCCCGGACGAGGTGTACAGCCAAGTACAGCTGTCCAACTATGAAGGGGCTGACCTGGTCTATAACCTGCCGCTGTCCTACGGCACCGTCAGCTTCCAGCTGGCCGGCGGCCAGGCCCGCAATCGCGACTATTACCTGTATGACGATGAATTCGACATCGACTACTCCAAGGTCTTCGGCGCCAGTGTGAGCCTGGCCACCAACGACTTTGGCACCCTGCGTATCGGCTATGCCGAAGCCGATATCGAAACCGACATCTCCGGCAGCTTTATCGATGTATTCGGCAACCCGAGTTCGGCCAGCCTATTGTCGCTGGACAAGGACAAAGGCAAATTCACCTCCATCGGCTACCAGTACGACAACGGTACCTGGCTCAGCGCCAACGAGTGGACCAGCCGGGTGATCGAGAACGACGGCAGTGGCAGCACCGACTCGTTTTACCTCATGGGTGGCCGGCGCTTTGGCGAGTTCCTGACCCATGTCACCTATGCCCAGCTTGACGAAGATGATGGCCGCCAGAGCTCCTGGACCTTCGGCCTGAACTACAACCTGATGCCCACCGTGGTGCTGAAGGGCGAGTACAAGCGTGTTGACACCAGCGGTGGCTATGACGGCGTGTTCGTCCGTGGTTCACAGGAGCTCTACAACAATACCGCTAACGCTCGCACCGGCGGCCTGCTTGGCGTTCCGGCCCGTAACTACGACGGCGACATCATCAGCGCCGGCATCGACTTCGTATTCTGAGGAACATGCACATGAAGCACTCTATTCGCATTCTCCTCGCTGCCGCCAGCCTAGGTGCTGCCGCACTGGCTCATGCTGAAGTAGCTGTGATCGTCAATCCAGGCGCCTCGGCAGCGCCTTCGCAAGCCGACGTGGCCAACATCTTCTTGGGTAAAAACAAGTCGCTGAAAGGCGTCGACCAGGCTGCCTGGAACCCGACCAAAGAGAAGTTCTACGCCGGCGTGGCGAGCAAAACTGAATCCCAGCTCAAGTCCTACTGGTCTGGCCTGGTGTTCACCGGCAAGGGTCAACCGCTGCCAAGCGTTGCCGGCGATGCCGACGTAATCGCCAAGGTGGCGGCTGAAGCTGATGCCATTGGTTATGTCGACGCCGCTGCGGTGAATGACTCGGTCAAGGTGCTGTTTACCTTGCCGTAATCCTGAAGCACGCTGCACCCAACGCCGAGGCCCTGTGCCTCGGCGTTGTGCGTTATGGCCTGCCGACTTAGGTCTACTGGGCTTAGCGGCGCGGGTCGCCTAGGATGAAAGCTCAGACCTTTTCTGGACATCGCTGCCATGCCCCCAACGGACGCATTCCGCGAAGCGGGCAAGACCGCTGTGCTGCAGAACATCCACGGCACCATGGCGTTCTTGCAGAAATTCCCGCCGTTCAACCAGATGGACACTGCCCACCTGGCGTATCTGGTAGAGAACTGCCAGCTGCGCTTCTACAGCGCCGGGGAAACCATCATCAAACCGGATGACGGCCCGGTTGAACACTTCTATATCGTCAAACAGGGGCGCGTGCATGGCGAGCGTCCGCATTCGGCGCGACGCGGCACGGAAACCACCTTCGAGATCACCACCGGCGAATGCTTCCCCCTGGCCGCACTGATTGGTGAGCGCGCCACCCGCACCGAACACCTGGCCGGCGAAGACACCTTCTGCTTACTACTGACTAAAGCGGCCTTTATCAAGCTGTTTGCCCTGTCCAACCCACTGCGTGACTTTGCCCTGCGGGGCGTCAGCAGCCTGCTCGATCAGGTCAACCAGCAAGTGCAGATGCGCGCGGTGGAGACCCTCGGCGCGCAGTACTCGCTGGACACCCGCCTCGGCCAACTGGCCATGCGCTCACCGGTCAGCTGCGCCCCGCAGATGCCCCTGCGTGATGCGGTCAAGTTGATGCACGAGCAGCAGGTCGGCAGCATCGTCATCGTCGACGAGGCGCGTAAACCCGTGGGTATTTTCACCCTGCGCGACCTGCGCCGGGCGGTGGCCGACGGCAGCGTGCTCGAACAACCCATCGCCAGCCTGATGACCCCCGCTCCCTTCTACCTTTCACCCGATGCCAGCGCCTTCGATGCAGCCATGGCGATGACTGAACGGCACATCGCGCACATATGCCTGGTGCAGCATGAACAGCTCTGTGGGGTGATATCCGAACGCGACCTGTTCAGCCTGCAACGGGTTGATCTGGTGCACCTGGCCCGCACCATTCGCCATGCCGGCCGAGTGGAAACCCTGGCGGCGCTGCGCAGCGACGTGCGCCAACTGGTCGATAACATGCTCGCCCACGGCGCCAGCTCGACGCAGATCACCCAACTGATCACCCTGCTCAACGACCACACCGTCTGCCGGGTCATCGAGCTGACCCTGGAAGACCTGGGCGACCCCGGCCTGCCATTTACCTGGCTGGTGTTCGGCAGCGAAGGGCGCAGTGAGCAAACCCTGCTCACCGACCAGGACAACGGCATTTTATTCGAGGCCGCAGACGCCGCCGAAGCTGCCGCTATCCGGGCTCGGCTATTACCCCTGGCCCATGAAATCAACCTGCGCCTGGCGCAATGTGGTTTCACCCTGTGCAAGGGCAACATCATGGCCGGCAACCCCGAGCTATGCCTGTCGCGCCAGGAGTGGAGCAAACGCTTTGACAGCTTTATCCACGCCACCACCCCGGAGAACCTGCTGGCATCCAGCATCTATTTCGACCTGCGCGCCGTGTGGGGCGAGCCACAGGGCTGCGAGCAACTGCGCCAGGGCCTGCTTAGGCAAGTGGCTGAAAACAGCCTGTTCCAGCGCATGATGGCCGAGAACGCCCTGCGTCAGCGCCCACCGGTTGGGCTGTTCCGCGACTTCGTGGTGGCTCGAACAGGCGCCGAGAAAGACACCCTCGACCTCAAGGTTCAGGGCCTGACCCCCTTCGTCGATGCGGCGCGGCTACTGGCCCTGAGCCACGGGGTGAGCGCCTGCAACACCCTGGAGCGCCTGCGCGCGCTGATCGACAAAGGCATTATCGAAGCTCAGGATGGTGCAGCCTATGAAGAGGCGTACCACTACATCCAACAGGCACGCATGCAGCAGCATCAATTGCAGGCGCGCAATGATCAGCCCTACTCCAACCGAGTCGACCCGGATCACCTCAACCACCTGGACCGACGCATCCTGCGCGAATCCTTCCGTCAGGCACAGCGGCTGCAAAGCAGCCTGGCCGTGAGATATCAGTTATGAGCACCTTTACCTGGCTCACAGGGCACAGACCGGCACTTACCCAGGCGCAACTTGAGCGCCGTCAGCGGTTGCTTGAAGCCGCGCCCCTCGACACATGCACACTGCAACAGCAGCGCTTCGTCGTGCTGGATCTGGAAACCAGCGGTCTCAACATGCGCCGGGACGTGGTGCTGTCGATCGGTGCCGTGGTGATCGAAAACTCGGCCATCGACCTGAGCCAGCAATTTGAATGCACCCTGCAGCGCGAGGGGCACCAGCCCAGCGCCAGCACCCTGATCCACGGCATCGCCCCCAGCGAGATCGCCAAGGGCGAGGACCCCGCCGAAGCCCTGCTGGCATTTATGGAGTTCGTCGGTGACAGCCCACTGCTGGCCTTCCATGCCGAGTTCGACCAACGCATGCTGGCACGTGCGCTCAAACACAGCCTGGGTTACCGCTTGCAACATGCGTTCTTTGATGTCGCCGAAATCGCCCCACTGCTTTGCCCCAAGGCGGTCGCAGGCACTCTCGGCCTGGACGGCTGGACGCAGCATTTCGGCCTGCAGGTACAGCAGCGTCATCACGCCAGCGCCGACGCCCTGGTCACCGCTGAGCTGGCTCTGATCCTGCTCAGCAAGGCGCGGCAACAAGGCCTCGACAGCCTGCAGACATTGTTGCACCAGCTCAATAGCCGGCGCCGCCAGCGAGCCCATTCAATGTAGGAGCCCTGCGCGCGAAGACGTTCACCCACAGGGCGCGCCTACAGGTCACGCATCAACAGGCCATACTCCAGCGGCACCTCGGCCGGCAGCGGCAGATAGACAACATGGCCGTCGCCCGGCGCAACGGCCACGGCCTGTCCCTGACCGTTCTCCAGCCGCTCAAGGGTAAAGCGCAGATTGCCCTGTGGCGTCATCAACTCCAGGCCTTCGCCCAGCGCAAAGCGGTTCTTTACCCGCACCTGCGCCAGCTCACCACGCCGCTCGCCAGTCAGCTCACCGACAAACTGCTGCTGTTCGGAAACCGAGCTGCCCCGCTGATAGTTCTGATATTCGTCGTGCACATGACGGCGCAGAAAACCTTCGGTGTAACCACGGTTGGCCAGGGATTCCAGAGCGCCCATCAGGCTCTTGTCGAAGGGTTTGCCGGCTACGGCATCATCAATGGCCTGGCGATACACCTGGGTGGTGCGCGCCACGTAATAGTGGGATTTGGTGCGCCCCTCGATCTTCAGCGAATGCACGCCCAGCTGCACCAGACGCTCGACATGCTGCACCGCGCGTAGATCCTTAGAGTTCATGATGTAAGTGCCGTGCTCATCCTCGAAGGCGGCCATCTGCTCACCGGGGCGGCTGGCCTCGCCCAACAGGAACAGCTGCTCGGTTGGCGCCCCCACGCCCAGAATTGGCGGGGCGACTTGCACCACCTCGCCCAGTTCGTTTTCGCCTGCCTGTTCGGCCTTGTACTGCCAGCGGCAGGCGTTGGTGCAGCTGCCCTGGTTGGGATCGCGCTTGTTGATATAGCCCGACAATAGGCAACGCCCGGAGTAGGCCATGCACAGGGCTCCGTGGACGAAGACTTCCAGTTCCATGCCCGATACTTCGTGGCGAATCTCGGCGATTTCTTCCAGTGACAGCTCGCGGGACAGGATCACCCGGCTCAGCCCCTGCTGCCGCCAGAACTGCACGCTCGCCCAGTTCACCGCATTGGCTTGCACCGACAGGTGAATCGGCATCTGCGGGAAGTGTTCGCGCACCAGCATGATCAAGCCGGGATCGGACATGATCAGCGCGTCCGGGCCCATCAGTACCACTGGCAGCAGGTCACGCAGGAAGGTCTTCAGCTTGGCGTTATGCGGCGCAATATTCACCACCACATAAAACTGCTTGCCCTGGGCATGCGCCTCGCGGATGCCCACCTCCAGGTTGGCGTGATCAAACTCGTTGTTGCGCACCCGCAGGCTGTAACGCGGCTGGCCGGCGTACACCGCATCCGCGCCATAAGCGAAGGCATAACGCATGTTCTTCAGGGTACCGGCTGGCGCGAGCAGCTCGGGGTAACGGGGTGTCGATGCCATGGATCAAACCGCTCAGCCAACAAGGCCGCTCAATTTAATCCGGCAAGGCCGCAGCACTCTTGATCTGCATCTATTTCACGGCATATTTCGACCACCCATCGTGGCGCCACGGCGATGGATTGCGGGAACAGAGGCCAGCTGCCATCATATGCGAATAATTCTCGATTTGTTTCTTATCCACTTTCTGAGGTTTGCGTGTCGGTCGGCGACTCCACCCATCTGCAGTTGGTCAGCCTGCTGTATCGCGATCACCGTGACTGGCTGCTTGGCTGGCTGCGCAAAAGCCTGTACAGCCCGGAGCGCGCCGAAGACCTCAGCCAGGACACCTTCGTGCGCCTGCTCGGCCGCAGCGATCTGGAACAGGCCCGCGAACCTCGCGCACTGCTGACCACCATCGCCAAAGGCCTGCTGATCGACCACTTCCGTCGCAGCGCCCTGGAACGCAGCTACCTCGACGCCCTCGGGCAATTGCCCCAGGACGTGCAACCCAGCGCCGAAGAGCAGGCGCTGGCCCTGGATGCCCTGCGTGAGATCGACCGGTTGCTCGGTCAGCTGTCGAGCAAGGCGCGCGCCGCCTTTCTGTATAACCGCCTGGACGGCATGGGCCATGCGGAAATCGCCGAACGCCTTGGCGTTTCGGTCTCCCGCGTGCGCCAATACCTGGCCCAGGGGCTGCGCCAGTGCTACATCGCCCTGTACGGAGAGCCGTTGTGAGCGCGGTCTCGGCCAGGACGCTGGATGCGGCCATCGAGTGGCAACTGTGCCTGGACTCCGGCACGGTCAGCGCCGAACAACAGCACGCCTTTGCTCAGTGGCTGGCCGCTCAGCCCGAGCATGCACAGGTCTGGCAGCAGCTTAACGGCCTCGACATTCGCCTCGCTTCCGCTGCCGCCGCGCCGGCGCGACAAGCGCTGCTGCACAGCGCCCGTAAAAACGGCGTACGGCGGCTTGCCGGTACTGCCCTGGGTCTGCTGCTGGCCGGTGGTCTGCTGCTCGGCCTGCTGGCGCAACAGCGGCCACTCGGCGACTACCTGGCTGATGAGCGCACCGCACGCGGCGAACAGCGCGAACTGCAACTGACTGACCGCAGCCGAGTACGCCTGAACAGCGCCAGCGCCGTAGATATCGATTTCAGCGCCGACCAGCGCGCCATACGCCTGCGCAGCGGCGAAATCCTTGTGCAGACGGCCCACGGCGACACCCGCCCCTTCGTGGTGCTCACCGAACACGGCCGCCTGCGCGCACTGGGCACCCGTTTTCTGGTGCGCCGTGAAGGTGACAGCACCCGCCTGACCGTGTTGCAGTCGGCCGTAGCCGCACAATCGGTAGAAGGCGCCACCGAGCGCATCATTGAGGCCGGCGAACAGGTGCTGATGCAGCGCCGGCGCCTCGGCGGCGTGCTGCCTGCGCCACTCAGCGCGGCCGCCTGGAGCCACGGCATGCTGGTGGCCGACAACCTGCGCCTGAGCGACCTGCTCGAGGCGCTCGGCGAATACCGCAGCGGCTACCTGGGGCTCGACCCGAGCCTGGCCGAACTGCGCATCAGCGGCAGCTTCCCCCTGCATGACAGTGACAAGGCCCTGGCCGCCTTGCCTCCCAGCCTGCCCGTGCGTATCGAACAGTTCGGCAAATGGTGGACCCGGGTCGTACCGGCGCAGTAATGCAGCATCGCCACAATTATTTTCTGCCCGCCCTGTCACTTTTCGATTCTGCTTCGGCAACAGGTCATTGAGATACATTCCCGTTTAGGAGAATTTCGTAATGACCCGCGCCCTCCCCCTGTTCCGCCCCCGCTTATTGGCCGCTGCCATCAGCCTTGCCAGCGTTTGCGCACCTGCTCTGGCAGACAGCTACCAGCTGCCCGCCGCGCCGCTGGCCAGCACCCTGACGCAAATCGCCAGCCAGGCCGGCATTGTCCTGAGCATCGACCCGAGCCTGACCGCCAACAAGCAGTCGGCGCCGGTTGAAGGCGACTATGACGCCCTCGGCGCCTTGCAACAGGCACTGCGCGGTAGCGGTCTGCAACTGCAACAGGGCAGCGCCGGCACCTACAATCTGGCACCACTGCCCCAGGCGGCCGTGGCCTTGCCCGATGTCACCGTCACCAGGCAGGCGGTTAATGAAGGCAGCGCAGCATCCGGCTATCGCAGCGATACCGCGAAAAACGTCGGCGCCCTCGGCGGCATGAGCCTGCAGGACACGCCCTACTCGATGAGTGTGGTATCCAATGAACTGCTGCAGAACACCCAGGCCACCTCCATGGATGATGTGTTCAAGCGCAACCCCTTCACCCAGCTGTACTCGCCGAAGAGCGCCGGCTACGCCAGTGCCGTGGCCATTCGCGGTTTCAGTGGCTCCGGCAACCTGAGCCTGGCCAACGACGGCCTGCGCTACTCCACCGGCTATGACGGCGGCAACTTCGTCGAGGAAATGGAACAGATCGAGATCCTCACCGGTCTTTCCGGCTTTCTCTACGGCCCGGCCAGCCCCGGCGGCCTGGTCAACTACGTACTCAAGCGCCCGACCTACGAGCGCTACAACAGCGTGACCCTGGGCAATGCCGGCGGCGAAAACTACTACCTGCATGGTGACTTCGGCGGGCCGATCGACGATGCCGGCGTGTTCGCCTACCGACTCAACATGCTGACCCAGGACGGCGAGACCGCCATCGACCTGCAGAAGCGCCGCCGCGAAATGGTCAGCCTGGCCCTGGACTGGAACGTCAGCGACGACCTGCTGATCCAGTTCGATGCCTCGCACAAGAAGAGCGAAACCCGCGGCCTGACCAGCTACTGGTACTTTGGCGACCAGTCCTTCCGCCCGGATGCCGACGACCTCGACAACGACAAACTGTACAGCCAGCGCTGGGCCTTCTCCGACAGCGAGCACGACCGTGTCGGCAGTCGCTTCAACTGGACCCTGGACGACGTTTTCACCCTGCGCGGCGCCCTCGGCTACAGCCAGTACACCCAGGAATACACCTACACCGGCCCGACCGTGTACAGCGCCGGCCGCTACACCCAGCCGCTGTACGCCTTCGCCCCGGTGGAGAATGAAGAGACCTCGGGCAACCTGTTCCTCGATGCAGCCTTCGCCACCGGCAGCATCGGCCACAAGACTACCGTCGGTTATCAGGGCAACGTGGCGCGCAGCCGCGACTACACCGACTACATCCCTTACCCGGGTCCGCAATACAAGGACGTAGTTGGCAGCTCGTCGTCATTCGACGAAACCCCGCAGGTGAGCAAACCCGACTACAGCATTGGCCACGACGACCAGCGCCTATCGTCGCGCACCCAGTCCGACAACCTTCTGCTTGGCGACGTGATCACCTTCAACGAGCAGTGGTCGTCGATCCTTGGCCTGACCCGGACGCGGATCAAGACCTACAGCAGCAACTTCGTGTGGAACGAAGCCTTCGGCACCCCATTGGCGGAGACCACCTACGACGAGAGCGAAACCTCGCCGAACATCTCGCTGATCTACAAGCCGCAGCCCTGGCTGACCACCTACGCCACCTATATCGAAGGCCTGCAAGCGGGTGGCATTGCACCCAATACCGCGCTCAACGCCGGTGCAGCGATGGCGCCTGAGGTCAGCGAACAGTACGAAATCGGGGTGAAGGCCAGCGTTGGCGAAACCCTGCTGACCCTGGCCCTGTTCAATATCGACAAGCCCAACGCCTACACCAACGCCTCCAAGGTCTACGTGCAGGATGGCCGCCAGGAGAACAACGGCCTGGAGTTCGGCATCACCGGCAAGGTACTGCCCGAACTGACCCTGGTCGGCGGTTTCACCCTGCTCGACCCGGAGGTGAAGAAATCCAGCGTGGCCGCCAACGAAGGCAACAAACCCACCAACGTCGCCTCGCAGCTGGCCAAGATGTATGCCGAATACGACATCAACGCCGTACCCGGCTTAGCCCTCACCGGCGGCGCCTACTACACCGGCAAGCAGTACAGCGACGAGGCCAACCGGCACAGCCTGCCGTCGTTCACCACCTTTGACGCTGGCGCCCGCTACCGCATGCCGGTGGCAGACAACAGCGTCACCCTGCGCGCCAACGTGAGCAACCTGGCAAACAAATCGTACTGGCTGAACAGCTCCTACCTCGGTGATCCGCGCACCCTGACCTTCTCTGCGCAACTTGAGTTCTAAGCCAAAATTGAACCTCACCGCCACAACAGCCGGTCATTGACCGGCTGTTGCCTGTGGAATGCATATGAACAGCACCACCATCCGCCGCTGGTCCCAGGTACACACCTGGACCAGCCTGATCTGCACCCTGTTTCTGCTGTTGCTGGCCCTGACGGGCCTGCCGCTGATTTTTCACCATGAACTGGAGCACCTGCTCGGTGAGGCGCCGGAGCTGCGCGAGATGCCGGCGGACACCCCACACCTGTCGCTGCAAGAGCTGGTCGACGCCGCCGAGCGGCACCGTCAGGGTGAGGTGATCCAGTATTTTGGCCTCGACGACGATGAGCCCAACGGCGTGGTGGCGATTACCGCCGCCACCGCCGGCACCGAGCCCAACGCTTCGCACACCGTCATGCTGGATGCGCGCAGCGGCGAAGCCATCGAGATGCCGGCGGCCAACGGCGGCATCCTCATGGTGATCCTGCGTCTGCATGTGGACATGTTCGCCGGTTTGCCGGGCAAGCTGCTATTGGCCTTTATGGGCCTGCTGTTTGTAGTCGCAATCATTTCCGGCGCGGTGCTCTATGCCCCCTTTATGCGCCGGCTGAAGTTCGCCGAAGTGCGCCGGGAAAAATCCACGCGCACGCGCTGGCTCGACCTGCATAACCTGATCGGCATCGTGACCCTGACCTGGGCACTGACCGTCGGCCTTACCGGAGTGATCAGCGCCTGCGCGGATCTGCTGATCAGCGCCTGGCGCACGGATAGTCTGGCGGCCATGGTCGCGCCGTATCGCCATGCGCCGCCACTGACCGAGCGCGCCCCGGTCAACGACGTGCTGACGATTGCCCGCCAGGCCGCGCCCGGCATGCAGCCGGACTTTATCGCCTTCCCCGGCACGCGCTTTTCCAGCGAGCACCACTACAGCGTGTTTATGAAAGGCAATACGCACGTCACCGCGCACCTGTGGACGCCAGTGCTGATTGACGCGCGCAGCCTGGAAGTCACTGCCGTCAGCCGCCGGCCCTGGTACATGGATGCGCTGTCGATGTCGCAACCGCTGCATTTTGGCGATTACGGCGGCATGCCGATGAAAGTGGTATGGGCCGTGCTCGATGTGCTGACCATCATCGTCCTGGGCAGCGGCCTGTACCTCTGGTGGGTACGCCGGCGAACCCCGGCCATCCAACGTGAGCGCGCGGAGGCAACAGCATGAACTGGCGCCAGTCGACGTTTGCCCTGCCACTGCTGATCGGCCTGCTCAGTGCCGTCGGCTTGCTCAGCGCATTGCTGGGTGATGGTGGCTGGGATGTCACGGCCTGGATCGGCCTGGGCGTGCCGGCCATCCTGGGCTGCTGGCCACTGCTGCAACGCAGCCCGGGCCGGCGTGCCTGATGCCGGGGTAAGACGACCTGCCTGCAACCTGCAGCTCAGGTGTGGAAATTGAGCCTACCGGGCTCCAGGTCGCCGCAAGCGAACAGGAGCCGGTAGCGGGTTTACTGGCAGACCTGCCGGTAGAGCACACCATCCTTGGCAATTCGCTTCAACTGATCCAGTTGCGGCTTCTTCTGGGCATCCAACGGCAACAGTTCTGCCGTACTGCAGTTCAGTAGATGGGGCTGATGACTGACCCGGTCGACGTGCTGTTTTTCAAAGCGATACAGGTTGAAGGCGGCCACGTTGTTACCCGAGGTGTCTTCGCGCAGCAGGCTGTTGCTGTCGAGCACGGTGAAGGCCGTGGTCATCGGCCAGTAATAGGTCCAAGGGCGCCAGAACACCTCACCGGTTTCACTGGCCACCAGCACGGACTCAGCCGGCTGACGTTGCAGCTGGTGTTCGAACCAGGAGTACTCGTAATAGATCTGGTAAGCCAACATACCCAAACCGCCACACGCCGGGATGATCCACTTGGGTAAACGGTTACCGGTCAGCTTGCGCAGCAGCATGGCAATGCCAGCCGCCCCCAGCCCAGAAACCCCGATGGCAAGCAGTGTCCACAGCATTAACTCACTCCCGAAATAAAAAACTGCCTGGAGCAGTTTCTAACGTTGCGCAGCGACGGCCCGCAGGGTGGTCGCCATGGATGGCGGAAATAAAACGGGCCTCCCAAGGAGGCCCGCTAATAAGACCCTGACTCAAGTGACTAAGTCAGGTTTGATTATGCTTAGTGGCTCAGAGCACCGCCAGCACCTTTGGGAGTACGTACGCTTTCTACCAGGTCCTGAATTTCCTGAGGTGGAGCCTCAGTAGACAGGGACACGGCATAGGCTACGGCGAAGTTGATCAGCGCACCTACAGTACCGATGGACAGCGGCGAGATGCCGAACAGCCAGTTATCCGGCGTGTTGGCAAAGGTCGCAGTGCCAGGGATGAAGAACCAGCCCAGGTACAGGAAGATGTAAACCACAGTGAACACCAGGCCAACCAGCATGCCGGCGATGGCGCCTTTGTTGTTTACGCGCTTGGAGAAGATACCCATCATCAGCGCCGGGAACAGCGTGGCCGCGGCGATACCGAAGGCCAATGCCACCACCTGCGCGGCAAACCCAGGCGGATTGAGCCCCAGATAGGTTGCCAGCAGAATCGCGACCCCCATGGAGATCCGCGCGGCGAGCATTTCGCCCTTTTCGCTGATCTTCGGATTGATCATGTTCTTGATCAAGTCATGACTCACCGCCGAAGAAATGGCCAGCAACAGACCCGCTGCCGTCGACAATGCAGCCGCAATCGCACCGGCAGCAATCAAACCGATCACCCAACCTGGCAGGTTGGCAATTTCAGGGTTGGCCAGTACCAGGATGTCGTTGTTAACGGTCAACTCGTTGCCTTTCCAGCCGCGAGCTTCTGCAGCAGGGGTAAAGGCAGGCGCAGCATCGTTGTACATCTGCACGCGACCGTCGCTGTTCTTGTCTTCCCACTTGATCAAACCGGTGGTTTCCCAGGTTTTGATCCACTCTGGACGCTCTTCATAGGTCATGGCTTGAGCGGCCGGACCTTCTGGGTAGATGGTATTGACCAGGTTCAAACGCGCCATGGAACCCACTGCCGGAGCGGTGAGGTACAGCAGGGAGATGAAGATCAGGGTCCAGCCAGCAGACCAACGGGCGTCAGCTACTTTCGGCACGGTGAAGAAGCGAATGATTACGTGTGGCAGACCTGCCGTACCGATCATCAGCGACAGGGTAAACAGCACCATGTTCAGCTTGTTGCTGACATCCGCGGTGTAGTCGGTGAAGCCCAGCTCACGCACCACTTCATTGAGCTTTTGCAGCAGTGGGATACCTGACTCGACGTGGTCACCGAACATACCGAACATCGGGATCGGGTTGCCTGTCAGTTGCAGGGAGATAAACACCGCCGGGATGGTGTAGGCGATGATCAGTACCACGTACTGAGCCACCTGGGTGTAGGTGATGCCCTTCATGCCGCCGAACACTGCGTAGAAGAACACCACGCCAGCCGCGATCCAGATACCGGTAGAGTTGCTCACCTCAAGGAAGCGCGAGAACGCGACGCCAGCACCGGCCATCTGGCCGATTACGTAGGTCACGCAGATGATGATCAGACAGACCACAGCAGCCAGACGTGCGCCGTTGCTGTAGAAGCGGTCACCGATGAAATCCGGCACGGTGAACTTGCCGAACTTGCGCAAGTAAGGTGCCAGCAGCATGGCCAACAGCACATAGCCACCGGTCCAGCCCATCAGGAAGGTTGAGTTGGCATAACCACCCGCAGCGAGCAGACCCGCCATGGAGATGAAGGAAGCCGCAGACATCCAGTCGGCCGCAGTGGCCATACCGTTGGTAACGGGGTGAACACCACCGCCGGCAACGTAGAACTCTTTGGTCGAGCCGGCACGGGCCCAGACAGCGATACCGAAGTAGAGCGCAAAGGAGGCGCCCACAAACAGCATGTTGATTACAAACTGGCTCATGGGTTATTCCTCGACACCGAATTGTTTATCGAGTTTGTTCATTTTCCAGGCGTAGAAGAAAATGACCCCGACAAAGGTGATAATCGAACCTTGCTGGGCGAACCAGAATCCAAGGTCGGCACCGCCAACAGGGATACCTGCCAGCATGGGTCGAAGAAGTATGGCGAAGCCGTAAGACACCAGCGCCCAGACGATCAGGCACCACGTGATCAGCCGAACATTCGCCTTCCAGTACGCTGCAGCGTTAGCTTTTTCAGAAGTCATAAACTCCTCCGGTTATTGTTATTCTGGTACACCTCCAAGCTAGCAGCAGGCCACTATGGCCGACAGATAGACATTGGTATTAGCCGCCGCACGCCTCGCTTAAATAAAAAATTTATCTTTATTTAACAAATACTTAGCCTTATTACCCAGCACATCAGGAGAGCGTCGGCGCAGCTTGTGTCTGGTGCCGCGCCGGCTCAGGCATGCCCAGCCCCCTCGCCGCCCAGTCCAAACCCGTCAGCCCGGCGCACTGTCGGCTGCGCCCGCGCGTTGCCAAGCCTTGCCGTCTTGACGGGCGAGCGGCTCGCCGATGTTGCAAACAAGCGGGCAATTCGCCACGCCAATACACGCCCGGCGCGCGCCTCTTCGCGCAGCCCTATATGCCCGTTCATCGGCCGTACCACAGACGAAAGAAGCCCGCGGCCAGCACCAGCGCAACCTGCCCGAGCCCCGCGCAAAGGCTCAGAAAGGACTGCAGGTGAGGGTTTTGTGCGGCATTGCTCACCCCCGTCAGGCTCAACCAAAAGACCTCTGGCAAGGCCAGCAGGCTCAGCAGCGCCAACGGCTTGCCGGTCAGCTGCAAACCCTTGATCAGATCAAACTGGCCGCAAAACATCAGGCCCAGCAACACCAGCAGGGCAACCACCAGCCCCAGGGCCAAACACGCCGAAAACTGCAGGACTAAACGCATCATGTCGGGTTCTCCATAAGGGCGCAGGAACGCTGCGCCCCTGTTCGTCAAAGGCTGCTGGCAGGGTTATGCAGGCTGGTTCTGCCGACGCCATACCAATCGAGTTTGCGCGTCAGCACCATCACGCCACTCAGCACACCGAACACCAGAATCGAGCCCATCAGCAGCGCGTAGTCTTCGGCGCTCAACAAGGCGAACAGCAAGCCGTATAACGCCGCCAGCAACAGGCCGAAAAGCGTGCCGCGCAGAACGCTGTGCAGCACATGGCTGACGTAGAAGCCAATCAGCAACACACAGGCTGTCGCTGCGATGGCGTAGGCCAAGGCAAAACTCAGGTGCTCGGACAGCGACAGCAGCAGCAGATAAAACAGCGCCAGTGACATGCCCACCAAGGCGTATTGCACTGGGTGTACGGCCATGCGTTTGAGCACTTCAAAGAGGAAGAACACGGCGAAGGTCAGGCCGATAAACAGCAGCGCATATTTGATCGCCCGCTCGGTCTTCAGGTACTGGTCCACCGGGTCGACAAAGCTCACACCGAAGTTGCGCGCCGTCAGCGCATTGCAGCTGTCGCCTTGCACGCAATCAGCCAATGCTTCTTCCAGGTTGGTGGCGAAGAAACTGGTCTGCCAGTGCGCTTTGAAGCCCTTGGTCGACACCTCGCGGCTGCTCGGCAGGTACTCACCAACAAAGCTCGGATGCGGCCAGCCGGACGTCAGCTCGACCCGGCTATCTCGCCCCACCGGGGTGATGCTCAGTTGCTCGGTGCCTTGCAGCTTGAGGTCAAAGGCAAACTCCAGGGTTTGTCCGCCCTGGCTATCCAACGCGGGCAGTGGCGCATGCACACCGGCACCAAAGCGCTCCTCGGCGCTGCCGGGAGCAAAACTCAGGTTCATGCCATTGAAACGCAGCTGCAGGTCATTGCTGATGCCACGGATATCGCTGATGCCCACCGAGAGGAAGGGCTGGCCAAACTGGTACAGACCCAGCTCATCGCCCAAGCCCAGACGCACCGGCAACTTGAAGGCACCGCTGATCTGGTTGTCACTGCGGTACAGCAGCGCCTTGTAGATGCCCCGCGCCCGCTCCTCGGTGGCCACCGTGCCATTGAGCACAAAGCGCTCCGGCAGGAAGTACAAACGCCCGCTGCGCCGCTGCTCCTCCATGTAGCGCTCACCGGTTTTGTCATGGGTTTTCCACTGGTGCCAAACCTTGGTGTAAGGCATCACCAGAATCGGCCCGGTAAGCTGCTGGCGATAGCTGGAACTGCGCGCGATATCCTGCAGCACCTCGGCGCGCTGGTACTGCCGCTCCCCCACCAACCCGCCGATCATCGACAATGGAATCAACAACAACAGAATCAACAAGGCGATAGCGCCCAGCTTGAAACCCAGAATGCGGTTCATGGTGCAACTCTCCGGTACGGTTTAGGTAAGCGGAGTCTGGGCGGGTCACGTGAGTGCTTTATGGTGGGACTGTGGAGACTCTGTGGAGAATCTGAGACGCAGCCGTAGCTGCAGCAAGAGCCATGGTGAGGTGAAAAAATTGCTCCAACAGTAAAGCTAAATTGGCTCGAACGCCCCACTATGAATCGCCCCGGAAGCGGCAACCACTTGAGCAGTGCAAAATCAGCCTGGGAATTAGCTGTGGAAATCAACTCGGGCGTTAAAGCGCTCAACCTCTTGGCTGGTAGTCAGGCTCCAGCCACAGTAAGCGCAGAGGCGTTCGATGATCGTCAGTCCGTAACCAAAACCTGCTGCACTGTCGTCATCACTGCCACAACCGTTGCTCAATTGTAGGTAGCTGGTCTGGGCATCGATCTCAAGGTAGCGTTCGCCATGCTGCAAAGCGTTACCGATCAAATTGCTGACCAAAACTTGCAACACATTGGGCGGTGCATCGATCTGCAGTTGCGGGTCAACCCGCATCACAATGCGTTGCTGTTTACTGCCGATAAGCTCGGCGTATTTCTGTACACACACCTCTAACAAGGGACGCAGGGTGATTGCTTGCAGCGGCAATCGCTCGTCTTCGCGGCCCAGATAGAGGAACAGCTGAACCATGGTTTCCATCTCGCCACTGGCTTGTTCGATACGCGCCAAACTGCGTTCGCGCTTCTCCTCACTGCAACTCGGCAGGCGCAAGACCGCAAGGCTGTTGCGCATCACGGCCAACGGCGTGCGCAACTCATGACTGGTATGGCGGGTAAACGCGCGCTCGCGCTCCAAGGCTTTATGCAGGCGCTCCACAAGCTCTGACAGGGCGCGGCTAAGCGTGCCGATTTCGTCATGGCGCTCATGCCCAGGTAAGTGGCTGCCCGACTGCCAGCCCCGACTGACTGCATCGGCCAACTGTGTGACCGGTGCAGCTAAGTGACGAGCGCCGATCACCGCCAGCAAGGCTCCAGCAATAATCACCAGCCCAGCCACTCCCCAAAGAATGCTAAACAACACGCTGGCATGGCGGTCTAGGGAGCTAAGCTGCGACTCGTCCAGCGCGATGTAGAGCGGCTGTTCTGCCGCAGGCAGGTAGATAACTTGCACATGCGTGCGATCATCATCTAGCTCATGGCGACCCAGTGCTAGCGCGCGATACCCATCGGGAAGGCTCTTATCGTTACCCCAGTAACTGTGCAGGTAGCTCGTGCTGGGCAACGCGGTGTTGGAAGGCGCTAACGCATAGCTTTCCTGAAAGCGTGCGACTTCGCGGTCGAGGTAGCTGTTAACAATATGGTCTTCGGTGACGCTAATCGAGGTCCAAACCAACACGCTATACAGCGCCGCAACTATTACCGCGAAGGGCAGCAAGGTATATAGCGCGCGCGCGAAGAATGACCTAGTCGGGTATAGCAAGGCGGTAACCTTTTCCGTGTACGGTTTTGATCAGCTCACGCTCAAAGGGCCGATCCAACGCTTGCCGCAGCCGGTAGATATGGGTCCGCAGCGGGTCACTTTCGGGTAGTTCGTCTGGCCATAGGGCCTGTTCTAATTTCTTGCGACTGACTGCCTCAGGCGCCGCTTCGGCCAACAACGACAGTAACCGCAAAGGCACTTCTTGTAGATCGATGGCAGCGCCCTGACGATAGACCTTCTGACGTTTAAGGTCGATCAACAGCTCACCGCACGGCTGCGATTGCACACTTATCGGCGGTTTACCGCGCCGCAACAAAGCATGCAGGCGGCACACCAGCTCCTGCGGTTCAAAGGGTTTGACCAGATAATCGTCAGCCCCGGCCTCGTAACCTTCGAGCTTGTCTGCCAGGGTGTCGCGGGCAGTGAGGAACAGAACCGGTGTCGGATCTTGACGCTTGCGCAGCGCTTGACAGGCGCGCAAACCATCCAGCCCCGGCATAGTCACATCCATGATGATGGCATCGTAGCGTTGCTGTACGGTGCGCTCCAAGCAGGCCTGGCCATTAAAGGCCAAGTCGATATCAAAGCCGACTTCCGATAAATAGTCGGCGAGTGAGCCCGCCAGAGCACGGTCGTCTTCAACCAGAAGTATATCGATCACTGTTAGGGTTCCGTGCCAAACAACGTTTGTGCACCAATGGCCTTGATGCCGGCCTTGGCACAGAGGTTATCGAAGTCCTGCCCTAAGTCATTCTGGCCCGGCGCTCCGGAGATGCCAATTCCGCCGATGACGTGTTGCTCAAAGACCACTGGCAAGCCGCCACTCAGGGTGGTCAGACCGACAGCATGGAAGGCCTGACTCAGGCTTTGCTCGTGGCTGTTATCGCCAGCGACCTCACCACTCGGAGCTCGCCGTGAAGCGGCTGTGCGGGCTTTGCTTTGGCTGGTTTTCCACGCGTGGGCAAAGGCTCCGTCAGATACCAATAGCACCAACGGCTGGGCTTGCCGATCGACCACGCTAACGGCAACAGAAAAGCCTTGGCCCTCACACACTTGGCGCGCCTGAACAGCCATCTGCAAGGCCGCCGCAAAACTCAAGGTTGCAGGACTGTTAGTCACGGACTAAGCCTGACTGGTGCTGCTGATAGACAGCAGGCTTACACATAACATCGTCAGTAATGGCTTCACTGCACTCTCCATAAAGGTAGGGATGGGCGAGTCAGCAACCTAGCTTGGCGGGCGTGAAGCAGATGTGACATGAGGTTCACATTCACCTCATTAGCATGGGCGCACGCTAATGAGGCAGTGAGAATCCCAATGATTGATCCGAGTGTACAAGCCAAAAATCGACAGCCACTCAACGTTGTTTTGGTTAATTATAAAACCGCTGTAATAACCAAAATTTGCTTGGAGTTACTACGCGAAAGCCTGCACGGCCGGCCCGCAACAATCTGGGTGGTGGATAACGACTCAGCTGATGCAAGCCTCGACTACTTACGCTCACTCGACTGGATCCAGTTGATTGAACGACGCGCCGAGGCAAAAGAGCCTGGGTACATTGCGCATGGTCGAGCGCTGGACTTGGTATTGGAAAAAATTGATGCCGACTACCTGTTCCTCATGCATTCAGACACCTTGATTTACGACGCCAGTATTTTTGATCTGATGCTCGCTGCAAGCCAAAAAGACCCCGCATTGTTTGCTGCTGGCTGCCTTGAACAAATCAATCGAGGTGCCGTACGCAGTATCTGGCGTCTGACCTCGCGATTTGCCAAGCACTATATTCGCCGCGTTAAAAAGTCCCTAGGGCTTAGTTCAAGAGCGCCGAAGCCACCGCGCGAACTGTATTTGAAGAGTTTTTTCGCGCTCTGGAATGCCAAGCTAATCAAGCAGCACAACCTGCACTTCGCAATGAACGATGAGCTTCCTGGCTATGCAGCACAAGCTCAAATGCTCGCCCTCGGCTATCGCACCAATGCCCTAGCCCCTAGGCGAATATTCAAATACCTAGAGCACATTCAATCAGGCACGGTTGCCGCTTCGGGAAACTATGGCCAGCAACACCGCCGCACCAAAGCGTATCAACGCGTTCTGAGGAAATACCTCACAAACGGCCATGCCGGCGAGCCTGCAATGAGCTCGCAATAAACCACGGCCCCATTCATAAACAGTGGCAGACCGCCGTCTCGACATCCGTATTTTAGAGCTGACGTAGCGCGCCACTCGCCTGCCAACGCGCCTACGCATCCAGCCCTACTCAACGTAATCAATATCCAGCGCAGTGCTGCTTGAGGTTAATCATGCAGGTTCTATCTGAGTCAGAACACTCCCCCCGTGAGCGTGATAACCACCCGCACAACGTCCGCCAAACAGCGGCTGTCGAAATGAAGTTATCACTCGTTAACAGCCTACTTTTCGGGCTATTGGCACTGATACTGACCTTGCGCCTTACGGGCCTTGGCCTACATCCATTACTGGATTCAATCGAGGCGCGTCATGCCGAAATGGCGCGGCAAATGCTTGAGTTCAGTGATTGGATTACTCCGCGACTCAACCCCAGCGTTGCGCGTTGGGGCACACCACCGCTATCACTCTGGAGCCAAACAGCAAGCATGCAGTTACTGGGCATAACCGAACTTGCCCTGCGCCTACCTGCTTGGCTAACCCACCTATTCAGCTGCTTAGTGATCATCCACCTAGGCCGTCACGAACGCAGTTTGACGGTAGGCTTGTTAGCTGCGGTCATCTACTCCAGCGGCACCCTCGGTGTGCTCACCAGCGGCGTAGTGGTGAGCGACTCCACGTTGAGTTTGGCTTTGCTGCTCGCTTATGCCGGCTTCTGGAGTGGCATGGCGCATGGTCAACGTAACGCCGCACGACTGGGCTTTATCGGCCTAGGCCTAGGCATGCTTGCGAAAGGCCCCTTGATATTACTGCTATGCGCCATTGCCGCTCTGTTCTGGGTAGCCTTTACCCGGCAATGGCGCCAACTGCGGTGCTTACCGTGGCGCAGCGGGCTGCTATTGATGCTGTCGATGACCTTGCCTTGGTATGCGTTCGCTGAGTTTAAAAACCCGGGCTTTTTTGAGCACCTGCTGATTAGCGAGCACCTCCAACGCTACCTGATCAGTGACTGGCATAGCGGCCTTCAGGGCGACACCCACGACCAACCCCTCGGGACCATTTGGCTGTATTTGCTCGCCGCACTCTTCCCTTGGAGCCTGCTCTTACCGCTGCTGTATCGGCATCGTCGCGACACTTACGGCAATGTATGGCAGCTCTTTCTATGGTGCTGGGCGCTGGCCATTCCACTGTTTTTTAGTCTGTCCGGCAGTATCGCGTGGACCTATGTCCTGCCCGCACTGCCTGCATGGGCCTTACTATTGGCGGACACGCTGAGCCGCTGGCGCGGCTCACGCCCAACGCTCATCGCAGGCTTCGCCCTCGCCTTACCTGTACTGGCACTAATGGCAGTACTGGAGGGCAGCCTGGAGCAACATCCGCAGAACCAGCGCGCTCTGGTGCAGGCCTGGCAACGTGCCAACGTTGCTCAGCCAGGCCCGCTGCTGTACCTCGAACGAAAATCGGACTCGGCCAGCTTCTACAGCGCCGGCAAAGCCCATCATCTCGACACCACACGTCCACTGCCTGAGCACACCGTGTTCTACCTCGCCCGCTGCCTGTCTGATCCAGGCCCGCTGCTGCCTGCGCAGTTGGACTGTGCACCCATGGCTCAAACCAATGCCAGCTTGCTGCTGCGCTGCCAACCACTTTTGCCCCCAACGGCCTCTTCTCCTTCGACTGGACATACACATTTATGAACCGTTTTACGCCCATGCTTGCAGGCCATTGGTCGACATTGCGACGATCCACCACCGCTCGGATGGCGGGCCTCGCAACCTTAGCGCTGGCCTTATTGTCGTTTTTTGAAATCGATGATGCGTTGGGGCAGCTATGGCAAGCGCATACCACCCCAGCCCAGATTCGCGAGCGCAGCATCTGGCTGCCTAACTACCAATTTGTCGAACGCTTGCACTTACCGGGCATCCAAGAAAATGCCTCAGATATTATTTATATCGCCGAACGGAAAAGTTACTTCGTGGCGGTCAATGGCCCTCCTCAGCTCTATGAATACAGCGAAGACTTCGCGCTCAAAGCGCACTATGACTTGCAAGGCTTTGAAGACACCGAAGCGCTGGCCTATGACGGCAACGGCAATCTGCTGATCGGCGAGGAGCGGCGACAGAGTGTAGTGACCCTGCCGTTATCACAGTTGGACCGACCGATTGTGCGCAGCGAACTGGGCAACCTGATCATTGCCACAAAGGCGGACAACAACCGAGGTTTAGAAGGCATGGCCTTTGACCCTGCCAGCCAAGTGCTGTTCGCCTCGCGTGAGCAGCGCCCCATGCGCTTGTTCGAGGTCGCAGGCGCGGTGCAGCCAAGTAACGCAATGGTTTATCAGGCGGCTGTTTCAACACTTGGCGTACAGCGTCTGCGCATGGATGACGTATCGGCCATGCACTACGACCTACAGAGTCGTCACCTGCTGGTACTCAGTGATGAGTCGCAGTTACTCGCCGAGCTTGATAGCGGCTACTACCCCATCAGCTTCATGGACTTAGAAGCCGGCTTCAATGGCCTTGATCAGGATGTGCCGCAAGCTGAAGGTGTGACCCTTGGGCCGCAACGCGAACTGCTGATTGTCAGCGAGCCCAACCTGCTCTATCGCTACCGGCTCAAAGAAGAATAAATTTAACACTAGATTTAGCCTGCTTCACCCGGGTATCGGTGAAGATGTCACGCGGTGCGATGACGACACAGCAAGGGCTGGATAACACACGCTAGTCGAGCCGGACGTAATGATCACCCTGCTGGCGTTCAGTGCCTACACCCTCTATGTGATGGTGCAGGCCGAACAATCATTGCTGCAATTTGGCCTGCAGTGATGTCCAGCGTCGACACCGCCCAGGTAGTGATCGACCTGTATATCCTGGCCGCCCTGGCGTGTGTATGGATGTACCGCGACGGCCGCGCACGGGGCAAATCGCGGGCCTATTTGCTGCCGTTTTTCCTGCTCACCGCCCTGTTCGTTTCGTTCGGCCCCTTGCTGTATCTGGTGCTCAGAGCGCTCAGCAAAGAACACCCGGCGGATACCACAACCACCACGGCCGAATAGCCACACGGAGCTTTCGATGAATAGCGCCAACCTTCTCACCTCGCTGCTGCAGTACAAGGCCTGGGCCAACCAGGAGCTGTTTGCCGAAGTGCAGCGCCTCGACCCGCATACGCAACAGGCCGAGCTGCACGCCGCGCTGCGCATCCTCAATCATATTTACGTGGTCGAACGGATCTTTGTCGCCAATCTGCAAGGTATTCGCCATGCCTACAGCGCCACCAACACCACTGAAACGCCCACGCTCGCAGCGCTCTGGCAGGCTGTCGAGGAAACCGACAACTGGTACCTGGAATACGTCGCTGGGCTAAGCGCCGAACAGCTGGCCGAGCAACTGCATTTCGACTTTGTCGACGGCGATCATGGCTGCATGAGCCGAACGGAAATGCTCGCGCATATCGTCACCCACGGCGGTTATCACCGCGGCGCAGTCGGCCGAATCATGGCGCAGCTGCAGTTGGCCCCACCAAGGGATATTTACACACGCTTTCTGCATCAGAACGAACCGCAACGCCGCCAGCCTTAAAGCGGCGCCTTGGCAATAAATGCCTGTTTGCCATACCGATCAAAACCAGCAGTTTCATAGAAGCGTAACGTGGCGGGGTCCTGGCTGCTGGTCATCAACATGACCTTGTAGCAATTCTGTTCCCAGGCAAAAGCCTGGGCATACACCATCAGCGCCTGACCATAGCCCCGCCCGCGGTACTCGGCATGGGTAACTACATTTTCGATCAGGGCAAAAGGTCTGCAACCACGCGTCAGGTTAGCGACCAGATTGATGCTGCAACTGGCCACTAACTGCGCCTCACGGTACAGGCCGAAACAGCGGCGAAATGGATTGGCAATGATCATCTGCCACACCGCTTCAACCTGATCGCGCACGGGTAACGGCTGATCCTCAGGGTGTAAATGCTCATACAGAGCGAGCAACTCATCCAGCTCGCTTGCCCCGACACTTCGAATATCCATCAACATATCCTTGTTGACGTAGGCTTACTCACCGCGAATGTACTGTTCCAGTTGCTGGATCAGGCTGGCCTGTTCGGCAATGGTGTGTTTGACCAGATCACCAATCGACAACAGGCCAATCAATTCACCATCGGCCAATACCGGCAAGTGGCGCAGGTGACGGTCAGTCATCAGCTGCATGCACTGCTGCGAGGTATCGCGCGGGCCGACGGTCAAGACATCTGTTGTCATAATTTCGCTGATGGCGATCTCCGCAGCAGAGCGTTCCAGCAGCACAATTTTACGTGCGTAGTCGCGTTCGCTGACGATGCCCGCCAAGCGCCCCTTGTCCAAGACCACCAACGCACCGATACCTTTTTCACCCATCAGCTTGATCGCTTCCAGCACTGAGGTAGTCGGGGTGACGCTGTAAACGGCGGCCTGTGGCTTGGCGCGAAGTATCTCGGCGACAGTAATCATGCAGTAGCTCCTGCTTGGTTTCTTATTAGACAGAGAGAATAGTGCGCGGGTTGATCCTGGTCGCCAACCCGATGCTCCGATCAGAGCATCTGTGCCGACTCCGCGCAACCTTTGGCAAGAAGCAAGTGCAGTGCCAGGGTTCCCCTCAACTCGCGCCAGCACGCGGCAGGCACAGGCACACCGCCACCCCGCCCGGAACATTACCGATCTGAAGCTCACCACCATGCAACTGCATCACTTCCTCGACAAAATTCAGCCCTAAACCGGTGCTCTTGCGCCCACTAACGGGGCGCGCCAGGGAATAAAAACGCTCGCTCAGACGGGCCAGGGCGTAATCGGGAATCGGCTCGGCCTGGTTGAACAAGCGCAGCTTGATCTGCCCCTCGGCAACCTCGGCGCTAAAGCGGATCAACCCGCCATGGGGGGTGAAATCCAGGGCGTTATCCAGCAGGTTGGCCACCGCCTGACGCAACAAGAAGGCCTCGCCACAGGCACTTAATTCGCCGGGAATCAGGTTCTCGACCTGCAACTCGGCGGCTGTAATGCGCGCCATTTGCGCCTGCAACAGGGCCTCGACCAGCGCCCGTAACGGCACCGCCACCTGCTCTTCCAGCCCCTGGCGCTGCTCGACCTGAGCCAGGTGCAGCAGGCGCTCGATCAACTGCTGCATGCGTGCGCTTTCCTGCTCGATATTGCTGACGAAACGCTGGCGTTGCTCACTGGGCATCTCGCCATCCAGCAACTCCGCCGCGCCGCGAATCGCCGCCAGCGGACTTTTCAGTTCGTGGGTCAGGGTGTGCACGTAACGTTCGACGTAGGCCTTGCCTTCCAGCTCGGTGCGCATGCGCTCGATGGCCTCGGCCAATTGCGCCAGCTCGCCACCGCGCACGCTCGGCAACTCGGCACGCTGCCCGGCGCTGACCGCCCGGGCATAGCGGGTCAACGTGCGCAGCGCGCCACTGAGCCACCAGGACAACAGCGCGCCAATCAACAGCCCGAGCACGATCAGCCCACCACCGAGCCAGGCCAGGCGCTGCTCGGAGCGCTCGATATACGGCTGCAAGGTGCGATTGGGCTTGGCCACCGAGACCACACCGATAATCTGCGCGCCATCCATGATCGGCGCGGCCACGTACATCACCGAAGAGTCCGGGTCGCTCGGGTCTTCCTTGGTCGAGCGTGCACCGTACTCGCCGCGCAGGGTACGCAGCACATCGTTCCAACGTGAATAGTCCTGGCCCACGGCTGCACCCGTAGAGTCGAGCAAGACGATGCCCTTAGCGTCGGTGACATAGATACGGTGGTTGACCTGGGTCTTCTCTACACCCCAGATCTGCGCCTGCGGTTTACGCTGGCCGTAAGCCTGCAACACCTGGGGCAGGCGACTCTGTTGCAAACGGCCCTCCTTGACCTCGTCACGCAGAATCTCGGCCAGCAGGTTGGCGGTGTCCACCAGGGTTTCCTCGGTGGACTGGCGCACGCCGGGGCGGATCTCGTCCATCACCGTGCTCAGCACAAACCAGCCGGCCAGCCCGACAAACAGGAAGTACACCAGAAAGATGCGAATTCCCAAGGGCATCAGGCGTGCCTCGGTGAATAGCTGTAACCGAGGCCGCGATGGGTCTGGATCGGCTCGGCCTCGGCGGCCACCTGACGCAGTTTGGCGCGCAGGCTCTTGATATGGCTGTCGATGCTGCGCTCGTAACCGGCATCCGCCGCCACGCCCAAACCATCGAGTAGCTGCTCGCGGGAGAACACCCGCTCGGGTTGTGCCAGCAGGCTCTGCAACAGGCGGAATTCGTGACGCGTGAGGCTGAGCAACTGGCCGTGGTAGTGGATCTGCACCCGCTCGCTGTCGAGCTGAAATGGCCCGCTGACCGCATTGGCAGCAAGCGGCTCACGCGGGGCCATACGCTTGAGGATGGCCTTGACCCGCGCCGCCACCTCCCGTGGGCTGAAGGGTTTGACCACGTAGTCGTCAGCCCCGATTTCCAGGCCCACCACACGGTCAATTTCCTCACTGCGCGCGGTGAGAAAAATCACCGGCACCTCGGAGAAACGCCGCAAGCGCTTGCACGCTTCAAAACCACTGATATCCGGCAGGCCAACATCAAGAATCAGCAAGTCCGCCGGCGTGCGCTGCTGCTCCGCCAGCGCCTGTTCGGCCAGACTTAGCCAGGTGGTGGTGAAGCCTTCGCTTTGCAGGGCGAAGATCAGCGTATCGGCGATCGCGGCTTCGTCTTCGACAATCAGAATATGCGGCATGGGCGTCCTGCTCGTGGCAACTCGGCGAGGAGCCTGCGACAGGCCGCTGCCAGCGTCAAGGGCAAGCCGAAAGGCCGAATACCAGCCTCTTGTAGCCCGGATGGAATCCGGGGATGGTGGCGAGAGCAGGTATCCCCGGATTCCATCCGGGCTAAGAGCTGAAAGGTTGTGCGGATGTGGATGCGCCGTAATCCACCGCAACGAAGCGCAAGGCTATCGTACCGGTGGGTTACGCGGCGCTCGGCCTCGGTGGCTACACCCAAGCACAGTGCTTTGCGCCGCTAACCCACCCTACCTGACTGTTTTTAACGCCGCAGGGCCGACGCGCAGCAGATCGTACCCCGCCCCTCAGTCGAGCTTGAAGCGCGCGGTGTTCTGCTTCAATACCTGACTGCCCTGGCGCAATTGCTCGGCAGCATTGCTGACGGCCTGCGCACCTTCCAGCAGCGCACTGGCCGCCTGGTCAACCTGCTGAATATTGCCGCTGACTTCATCGGCAGTCGCGGCCTGTTGCTCGGCAGCGGTGGCGATCTGCGCCAGACGATCCGTCACCAGTTGCACCGACTCGACGATGGCATCCAGGTCTTCGCCCATGGCCAATACGCTGCCGACATCACCTTCGGCCTGACGCACGGCGTCTTCCATCTGCGTCACCGACTGGCCGACCACGCGGTGCAGGTTGGCCACGGTTTCGGCAATTTCCGCCGTGGAGTTCTGCGTGCGCTGCGACAGCGAGCGCACCTCGTCGGCGACCACGGCAAAACCGCGCCCCTGCTCGCCGGCCCGCGCCGCTTCAATTGCCGCATTCAGAGCCAGCAGGTTGGTCTGTTCGGCAATGCCCTTGATCACATCCACCACGCGGGTAATCTGCTCGGTCTGCTGACGCAACTGCTGCAAGGTGCTGGCGCTGTCGCCCAAACGCCCACTGAGCTGACGCATGCTCTGGCTGGTGCGGTTGCTGCGCTGATTGCTCAGGTTGGCGATTTCGCGGGTCTGGTTGGCCTCGACCGCCGCCTGCTCGCAACTCTGCGCCACGCTTTGCGCCGTGGCCGCCATTTCGGTAGCCGCGGCAGCGATCTGGCTCATCTGCGCCTGCTGCTGCTCGACCGACTCCAGGGCATTGCGCGCCTCGCCATTGAGCATCTGCACGGTGTCACCCAGTTGCAGGCTCTGCTGATTGACGCCCTGCATGGACTCACGCAATTGGTCGACAGCGGTATTCAGGGCGAAGGCAATGCTGGCCAGATCATCCTGACCATGCACCGCCATACGCACGCGCAAGTCGCCATCGCGCAGGCCTTCGGCCGCCTGGATGATCCCGGCCGTACTGCGGCGAATCGAGGCATTCAGACAGAACAGCACATACAGCGCCAGCAAGGTCAGCAGGCTGAATACGCCGATCACCTCCCCCATCGCCAGCAGCGCCTGATGCCGATAGTTGCCGAGGCTGACGGCAAACTGCTGGTACAGCGCCGCTTGCAGGCTCAATAGCTGGGTTTCCAGGGTGTTGATGCGCTGCACAAACTGCTCGGGGGTCAAGGCCATTGGGCTGGCCTCGAACATGTCGCGGTCGATACCCGAGAGGAAGGCTTCGTAACCCTGCAATGCATCATCGTAGGGCCCTTGCAACTGACGCATCGCACGCGGCGCCTCTAACTTGAGCGTGGCCTGAGCCTTGAGTAGCTGGCTGCGTGACTCATCCAGGTTGCGCCGCAGATCGCGGATCAGCACGCGGCTCTGCAGGGTGAAATGCTGCGACACCACCGCACCATAACCCTGGCTGGCAAAGCTGCCCAACTGTTCAAGCAGGCGCGGCAGAGTGTAGGTCAGCTGCTCCATCATCAGGTAGGTGTCGAGGTTCGGGTCGAGGATCAGGCCGCTGTCGGTGGCCACCTGTTCACGCAGGGCGAGCAGGCCCAATAGGTTCTTTTGGTAACGTTCGAGGGCATCGGGCAAGGCCAGCTTACCCAGCGCATCAACACTCAGCTCGCTCTGTGCGGCGCCGAGACCCTGGAAATGCTGGCGCGCCTGGTCGCTGAACAACTTCGACTGGAGCGGCTGCTCCAGCGCCTGCAAGGCGCTCCCCAAGCCGTTGGCACGCTCACGCAGCAGAGCCTCTGCGGCTTTTTCAGTGCCCTTCCAGCGAGAGAATAAGGTGCGCTGCTCCATCAGTGTTTGCTGTACGCCGGCCATGCCCTGCAAGGCATTGATGCCCTCAAGTTCATGGTCGATGGCGTTGAGCCGGTCCAGATAATTGCTGCTGATCACCCACAGGGAAAACCCCAGTGGCAACACGAACAAAACGAACACCAGCTGAAATTTGCGCGCGAAGCTGAAACGCTCCAGCAGCCGCACACCCGGTTTGAGTACTCCAGTCATACACACCTCAACCTGTTGAGCACGCCAACTGCAGGGGCGCGCCAAAGCAAAACCTAAAGCAAGAAGCACGCCCAAGCAGCGCGGGCGCAGGCGGTCATGTGCAATGAGCATAGATGAGTGAGCAGCCTGGGGCCGCGGCCTGCTTGCCGAGCGGCGTCAGCAGGCGAGAGGGCCTAACCGGGAATCCCGCTCCAGAGCTCTTCGACATTGCGAAAGCCCCATTCTTCGGCAGACTCACGACCGACAATCTTGTCGCGCCCGGCCAGCTTGGCCAAGTCGATCACCTCCTGCACGATCGGGGTTTTCGATTTGGCCGAGAAGAACACCTTGACCTTGGGCGCGAGCAAGGATTTTTCCTGCTGCTCCATCACCACACCAATGCGTCCGCTCTCCAGTCGCACCAGCGAACCCACCGGGTAGATGCCCACGGTTTTGACAAATGCCTGGAACACCAGCGGGTCGAAGTGACCCTTCCATTCAGCCATCTTGCGGATCGACTCGGCCGGGTCCCAGCCGCGCTTGTAGGGCCGATTGGAGGTGATGGCGTCGTACACGTCGCACACCGCCCCCATCCGCGCGTAGAGACTGATCTGCTCACCCGCGAGGCGATGCGGGTAGCCACTGCCATCGATTTTTTCGTGGTGATGCAGGCACACATCCAGCACCAGCGCGCTGACCTGCTTGCTCTCAATCAGCATGCGCGAACCGGCTTCGGGGTGATCACGCACCGTGGCGAACTCACTGTCGGTGAGCTTGCCCGGCTTGTTCAGCACATCGTTGGGGATCGCCATCTTGCCGATGTCATGCAGCAGCCCGGCCAGCCCGGCCTCGCGTACCTGCGCCTCGTTCAGACCAAGCTGGCGCGCGAGAGCAATCATCAAGGCGCAGACCGCCACTGAGTGCAAATAGGTGTATTCGTCGGCGTTTTTCAGCCGTGCCAGGCTGATCAGCGCGTTGGGGTGACGCAAGATCGAATCGGAAATCTCTTCGACCAACTCGCCGGCTTGTTCGAACTGCAACGCCTGGCCCATGCGCGCGTCGCCAAACATGCTGAGTACCGCGGCTTTGGAACGGGCGCAGAGCTTGACCGCACGCTGCACCTCATCTTCCATCGACACCGCCAGGTTGACCGGCGGACTCTGCACTGCCGCCAGCAGACTGGCCTCGGCTTCGGCGGCAACTTGCTCAGGGCTGACACTGGGCGTGCCGACCGCAACATCCAGGCCCTTGCTGACATCGATCCACAGCTCGCCGATGCTGCTGGCCTTGATCCGCTGCAGGTCTTTTTCAGAGTTGAGCAGAAACTTGGACTTCCAGAAGGGGTGGTCCATCCATGCACCACAAAATTCGTGGATATACATGCCGACACGCACGTCGGCCACAGCGATGCACTTCAACATTCACAGCACCTGAACAATGGCAGAAATTGCACGGACACCTAGCAGCGTAGACGACCCCCTGTGCGTAGGTAAGCAACACTATCCGAATAATGGCAATAGGGCATCAATCACCGCGAGAGTAATTGGAAGCCGCTGCTCGACTGCTTATGATTGACCCACCCGCGCAGCACAAGGAATCCTCATGCGCCGCTTGCTAACTGCTTTTAGCGTTATTTCACTGCTGTTACTCAATACATTGCTGCTGATCGGCCCCTTGTTGCTAATCGCCCTCGGCAAGTTCGTGCTGCCCGGCAAGGCGTTGAAAACCGCCAGCTCACGCGGGGTGATGTGGGTGGCGGAAACCTGGGCGGAGCTCAACAAACTGATCTTCGCCACGTTGCTGCCGGTGCACTGGGATATTCGCGGCAACGCCGAGTTGCGCCAGAGCACCTCGTACCTGGTGATCAGCAACCACCAGTCCTGGGTCGACATCCCGGCACTGATACAGGCGTTCAACCGCAAGACGCCCTACTTCAAGTTCTTCCTCAAACAGCAGCTGATCTGGGTACCCTTTCTCGGCCTGGCGTTCTGGGCGCTGGACTACCCCTTTATGCGCCGTTATTCCAAGGCGTTTCTGGCCAAGCATCCCGAACTCAAGGGTCAGGACCTGGCCATCACCAAGCAGGCCTGCGAGAAATTCAAGGACCTGCCGGTAACCGTGGTCAACTACCTCGAAGGCACCCGCTGCACCCCGGCCAAACAGGCGCAGCAAGGCTCGCCTTATCAGTACCTGCTCAAGCCCAAGGCCGGTGGCGTAGCGTTTGTGCTGGCGGCGCTGGGCGAGCAGCTGGACACCGTGCTGGACGTGACACTGGTGTACCCGGGCACGCGTATTCCCGGTTTCTGGGCGCTGATCAGCGGCCAGGTGGACAAGGTGATTGTCGACATCCAGACCCGCGACCTCGACCCCGCGCTGTGGCAGGGCGACTACGAGAACGATGCGGTCTTCCGCCAGTTTGTGCAGAGCTGGGTGACAAAGATGTGGGAAGACAAGGATGCGCGGATTGCACAGATTCGCGCCGAAACCTGAAACCACTCACGGCTAAAGCCCCTCCCACATGCACGCCGCGATGCCGCGGGAGGAGCGTTAGCCGCGAAGGTTCAACCGTCGTCGATCAGGCCGCGCTGAACAGCTTGTGCGGGTCGATGACGAATTTCTTCGGCACGCCGGCATCGAACTCACCGTAACCACGCGGCGCGTCGTCCAGGCTGATGACCTGCACGCCAACCACTTCAGCGATATTGATGCGGTCCCACATGATCGCCTGCATCAGCTGGCGGTTGTACTTCATCACCGGGGTCTGGCCGGTGTGGAAGCTGTGCGACTTGGCCCAGCCGAGGCCGAAGCGAATGCTCAGTGCGCCCTTCTTCGCCGCAGCATCCACCGCGCCCGGGTCTTCAGTGACGTACAGGCCGGGAATACCGATCTTGCCGGCCACCCGCACCACGCCCATCAACGAGTTGAGCACGGTGGCTGGCGCTTCGTGCTGCACCCCTTCGTGACCATGACCGCGCGCCTCAAAGCCCACTGCGTCGATCGCACAGTCCACTTCCGGCTCACCCAGCAGTGCGGCAATCTGCTCGTGCAGCGGGGTGTCCAGCGACAGATCGGCAATCTCGAAACCCTGGGACTTGGCATGCACCAGGCGCACCGGGTTGACGTCACCGACAATTACCACCGCCGCACCCAGCAAGCGTGCCGAAGCGGCAGCGGCCAGGCCAACAGGACCCGCACCGGCGATATACACCGTGCTGCCCGGCCCGACGCCAGCCGTTACGGCACCGTGGTAGCCGGTGGGCAGAATGTCGGACAGACAGGTCAGGTCGAGAATTTTCTCCATGGCCCGCTCGCGGTCTGGCAGCTTGAGCAGGTTGAAGTCGGCGTACGGCACCATGGCGTATTCGGCCTGGCCACCGGTCCAGTCACCCATGTCGACATAACCGTAGGCACCGCCCGGACGCGCCGGATTGACCGACAGGCAGACGCCGGTGTGTTGCTCTTTACAGCTGCGGCAGCGGCCGCACGCGACGTTGAAGGGCACCGACACCAGGTCGCCGATTTTCAGGTTCTCCACGTCGCTGCCCTTCTCGATCACCTCGCCGGTGATCTCGTGGCCCAGCACCAGACCGGTTTGCGCCGTGGTACGGCCGCGTACCATGTGCTGGTCGGAGCCACAGATATTGGTGGATACCACTTTGAGGATGACCGCGTGCTCGATTTTCTTGCCGCGCGGGTCCTGCATTTTCGGATAGTCGATTTTCTGCACTTCGACCTTGCCAGCGCCGAGGTAGACGACGCCACGATTACCAGACATAGGTGTTCTCCTTTGTTGTTGTGAATACAAAGGCGCAGCCAACGGCCACGCGGCCTCGTACTGGAGCGTTTAAGTCTGTTGCGCGGGAGAGACCGCTAAGGGCAATGCGGTACTGCCTCTCCGTTGTAATCCGGCTGCGTTACACAGCGGATCGGGTTGGTGGGTATCGCTGCGCTCAACCCATCCTACGGATCATGCGTGCAGCACCACCGTACGGCTGGCGTTGAGAAACACCCGCCGTTCAAGGTGGTAACCAATGGCCTTGGCCAGGGTCTGGCACTCGATGTCGCGGCCCTTGGCAATCAGGTCTTCGGGGTAATGGGCGTGATCCACCGACTCCACGCCCTGGGCGATGATCGGCCCCTCGTCGAGGTCGTTGTTGATGTAGTGGGCAGTGGCGCCCACCAGCTTGACGCCCTTTTCATAGGCCTGGTGGTAAGGCTTGGCGCCCTTGAAACCGGGTAGCAGCGAGTGGTGAATATTGATCGCCCAACCATCCAGCTTGCGGCACAGCTCGGGCGACAACACCTGCATATAACGGGCGAGTACCACCAGTTCGGCACCGCTGTCCTCGATCACCTGCAGCACCTTGCGCTCCTGCGCCGGCTTGTCATTGGGGTCGAGCGGGAAGTGGTAGTAGGGAATGTCGTGCCAGCGCGCCAGCGGTTCCAAGTCCGGGTGATTGGACACTACGGCGACAACATCCATGCCCAAGTGGCCAATACGCTGGCGATAGAGCAGATCATTCAGGCAATGGTCGGCCTTGCTGACCATCAGCACCACCTTGGCCCGGTAGCCGGGCGGGGTCAGCTCGACCTGCATGCCAAAGCTGGTCAGGCGCTCATCGAGGCCGGCGCGAAACGCCTGCTCATCAAAGTCATCCGGTTGGCGAAACTCGACGCGGATAAAGAAACGGGCGGATAAGCGATCATCAAACGAGTGGTGCTCAGTGACGTAACAGCGCTGCTCAAAGAGAAAGCGCGTCACCGCATCCACCGTGCCGAGCACGCTCGGGCAATGGGCGGTAAGAATCCAGGTATCAGGGGTGCGGCTCATGGTCGGGCCCTCGGTGGAACTCGTGGGAGAGGCTTTAGCCGCGAAAAGCAATCGCGGCTAAAGCCTCTCCCACAGGATGTTTGTTGCCGTCAGGCCTTGATCGCCAAACCGTATTCGGCGCTGGCGTCTTGCAGCCACAACCAGACGTAATCCGCGAAACTGCGGCGCACCACTAATTCCCAGGTGTCTTCGCCGGTATGGCGGATCACCAGCTGCGACTTGGCGAACACCGTGCCCACGGCCTTACCCACCGGGAAGCTGCTGGGGTGCATGTCGTAGCTGCTGGACTTCATCAGCACCTCGCGCACCTTCGGCCCGCTCAGCTCCAGCAGAGTCTGCCCGCCGCTGACGTTGACGATCGAAATGTGCTGGCCATCCAGCGCGGCCCGCAGCTTTTGCTCGACGGCAAACTCGCTGCCGCTTGGCACGACCAGCAGCCACTCATCGGGGCCCAGCCATTGCAATGAGGTCTCACCAGCCGCCACCAGCATCAGTGCCGACGGCAGCTCCAGGCCTAATGCCTGATGCACGGCGCCGGCAAAGGCGCTGTCCTTGGCATCGCCGCGCAGGACCAGGTGGCCGAGCAGCTTCTTCTCACGCAGGGTGACCCCAGCCTTGGCCGGGCCCTTGCCCACTAACTGATCGAGCTCGGCGTGGAACAGTGGCGACTGCGCATGGGCAGCCGTGGGGCGTTGCTGATACACATTGATTGAATTAGACATTCTGGCGATCCCCTTTCGGGTCATAGAACACGGAGCTGACGATTTCGGCTTCAATCACGCTGCCATCCACCAACGGCGCGAATACCCGCTCACCGATGCGTTTAAGACCGCCTTTAACCAAGGCCATGGCGATGGAGTGTTTCAACGCCGCGCTGGCGTAGCTGGAGGTGACGTGGCCGACCATATCCATCGGGATCGGCTGCTTGGGGTCACGTACCAGCTGCGCGCCTTCCGGCAGCACCTTGTTCGGGTCGATCGGTTTGAGGCCCACCAACTGCTTGCGCTCTTCACGCACGCAGTCTTCACGGTTCATGCCGCGCCAGCCGATCCAGGAGAACGCTTTAGTGCGACCGACACACCAGCCCATATTCAGATCGTCCGGGGTGACTGAACCGTCAGTGTCCTGACCGACGATGATGAAACCCTTCTCGGCCCGCAGCACGTGCATGGTCTCGGTGCCATAAGGCGTCAGGCCATGCTGCTTGCCGGCTTCGATGATCTTTTCCCACACGCCCAGGGCATAGTCGGCCTGCACGTTGACTTCATAACTCAGCTCACCGGTGAAGGAGATGCGGAATACCCGCGCCGGCACACCGCCGACCTGGCCTTCCTTCCAGGTCATAAAGGGGAAGGCGTCCTTGTCCAGGTCGATATCGGTGACCTCAGCCAGCAGCTTGCGGCTATTGGGCCCGGACAGGGTCATGGTCGCCCAGTGATCGGTGACCGAGGTGAAGTACACCTTGAGCTCCGGCCACTCGGTCTGGTGATAGATTTCCAACCACTCCAGCACCCGGGCGGCGCCACCGGTGGTGGTGGTCATCAGGAAGTGGTTGTCGGCCAGGCAGGCTGTCACACCGTCGTCGAAGACCATGCCGTCTTCTTTGCACATCAGGCCGTAGCGCGCCTTGCCTACATCCAGCTTGGTCCAGGCGTTGCTGTACACGCGGTTAAGAAACTCACGCGCATCCGGGCCTTGGATATCGATTTTGCCCAGGGTTGAGGCATCCAGAATGCCCACCGCGTTGCGTACTGCCAGGCACTCACGGGCCACGGCGGCGTGCAGGTCTTCACCGGCTTTGGGGAAGTACCAGGGGCGTTTCCACTGGCCGACGTCCTCAAACTCGGCGCCGTTCTGCAGATGCCAGGCCTGCATGGCGGTGTAGCGCTTGGCCTCGAACAACTCACCGCAATGCCGGCCGGCTACTGCGCCGAAGGTCACCGGGGTGTAGTTGGGACGGAACATGGTGGTGCCCATTTGCGCAATGCTGATGCCCAGCGAACGGGCGGCAATCGCCAGCCCGTTGATATTGCCCAGCTTGCCCTGATCGGTACCGAAACCCAGCGCGGTGTAGCGTTTAACGTGCTCGACCGACTCGAAACCTTCACGCGTCGCCAGTTCGATACCGGCGGCGGTGACATCGTTCTGCAGGTCGACAAACTGCTTGGGTGCACGCGCCGTGGACTTGTCGTGTGGCACCTGGAACAGCGCCAGCGACGGTTCTTCCATGCGCACTGCAACCTGCGGCACGCTCGCCGCAACGGCGGTGTAACCGGCCTCGGCAGCAGCCGAAGCGCCGGCCTCGACGCCATCAGCCAGGGCATCACCCAGGCCAAACACACCGTTGACCGCACCGGCACAGAAGCGTTTCTGCAGACCGTCACCGGGGACAAAGGCGAGGATGTCTTCACGCCAGGTCGGCTTGCCGCCCAGGTGCGAGGCCAGGTGCACCACCGGGCTGTAGCCACCGGAGCTGACAATCAGGTCGCAATCAAGCACTTCACCGGGGCTGGTCACCTTGTGGCTCTGCACATCGATGGCGCAGATACGCGCCGCCGTCACCCGCTTGCTGCCCGCCGCTTCCACCACGGCACTGCCAGTGAGGATGCGCACGCCACGCTTGCGCGCCTCTTCCACCCAGCTGCCACGCGGGTTGCTGCGCGCGTCGGCAACCGCCACCACCTGCAGACCGGCATCGAGCCAGTCGAGCACCACGCGGTAGGCGTAATCATTGTTGGTCGACAGCACCAGTTGCTTGCCCGGTGCCACGCCATAACGACGTACATAGGTGGACACCGCATCGGCGAGCATATTGCCCGGCACGTCGTTGTTGGCGTACACCAGCGGCCGCTCGTGGGCGCCGGTGGCCAGCACCACACGCTTGGCACGCACCCGGTGCATGCGCTGGCGCAGCATGCCCATGGGCGCGATTTCGCCGAGGTGATCGGTCAGGCGCTGGTGAATGGTGAGGAAGTTGTGGTCGTGGTAACCGTTGACCGTGGAACGTGGCAACAGGGTCACGTTGGCCAGGCTCGCCAACTCGGCCAGCACCGTCGCCACCCACTCGCTGGCGGGTTTGCCGTCGAGGGTTTCACGGGTGCTGAGCAGGCTGCCGCCGAACTCTTCCTGCTCATCGGCCAGGATCACTCGCGCGCCGCTGCGTGCAGCAGCCAGGGCAGCGGCCAGACCCGCCGGGCCGGCCCCCACCACCAGCACGTCGCAATGCTGGTTCATGTAGTCGTAACTGTCCGGGTCAGCGGCTTTCGGCGCACGGCCAAGACCTGCGGCCTTGCGGATGTACTTTTCGTAGGTCAGCCAGAGGTTCTGCGGGTACATAAAGGTTTTGTAGTAAAAGCCCGGCGGCATCACCTTGCCGCCAACCTTGCCGAGAATGCCCATCAGGTCGGTGTTCACACTCGGCCAACCGTTGGTGCTGCTGGCCACCAGGCCGGCGTACAACGCCTGCTGAGTGGCACGCACGTTGGGGATCTGCGCCGCTTCAGTGCTACCAATCTGCAGCACCGCATTCGGCTCCTCGCTGCCAGCAGCAACGATGCCGCGCGGCCGCGAGTACTTGAAGCTACGACCGACAATATCCACCCCATTGGCCAGCAAGGCGGCGGCCAGGGTGTCGCCAACAAAGCCCTGGTAGCTCTGCCCGTTGAAGCTGAAATTCAATGGCTGGCTGCGGTCGATGCGGCCACCTGTTGCAAGACGATTGACCTGGCTCATGCCGTTACTCCTTGGTCGCTAGCCTTCTTCGCAGCATTGCCTGCAGCCGTTACGCTGGGCTTTTCGCCGATCTTGTAGGTTTCAAGAATTTCGTAGGTCACCGTATGCCGGGTGGCGTTGAAGTACTGGCGGCAACCGGCGGCGTGTACCCACAGTTCGTGGTGAATGCCACGCGGGTTATCGCGAAAAAACAGGTAATCGCCCCACTCGGCATCGGTGCAGGCGGCCGGGTCCAGTGGACGCGGGATGTGTGCCTGGCCCTTGGCGTGGAATTCCTCTTCGGAACGCAGCTCGCCGCAATGTGGGCAGAAAATATGCAGCATGATCGGTACCTCCAGAAAACCTCAGATCCTCTCCCATGGGAGAGGCGGCAAAATCAGTGCGCAACCCCGGCGGCGCCGTGTTCATCGATCAGTGCGCCGTTGTGGAAGCGTTCGATGGAGAACGCCTTGGCCAGCGGATGCATCTCGCCCTTGGCCAGGCTGGCCGCGAACACGTGACCGGAGCCCGGCGTGGCTTTGAAGCCGCCGGTGCCCCAGCCGCAGTTGAAGAACAGGTTGGGTACAGGGGTCTTGGCGATGATCGGGCAGGCGTCCGGCGTGGTGTCGACGATGCCGCCCCACTGGCGGTTCATGCGCACCCGCGAGAGCACCGGGAACAACTCGACGATGGCCTGCAGGGTGTGTTCGATGGTCGGGTAGGAGCCGCGCTGGCCATAACCGTTGTAGCCATCGATGCCGGCACCGATCACCAGATCGCCCTTGTCCGACTGGCTGATATAGCCGTGCACGGCGTTGGACATGATCACGCTGTCGATAATCGGCTTGATCGGCTCGGACACCAGTGCCTGCAGCGGGTGCGATTCCAACGGCAGGCGAAAGCCCGCCAAGCCGGCCAGGTGCCCGGAGTTACCCGCCGCCACCACGCCGACGCGCTTGCCACCGATAAAGCCCTTGTTGGTTTCCACGCCGATGCACACACCGTTTTCTTTGCGAAAACCGATCACTTCGGTTTGCTGGATCAAGTCGACACCCAATGCATCGGCGGCGCGGGCATAACCCCAAGCCACCGCATCGTGGCGGGCGACGCCGCCTCGGCGCTGCAGGGAAGCGCCCATCACCGGGTAACGGGTGCTCTTGCTGCAATCCATGTACGGCACCAGCTCCTCGACCTGCTTGGCATTCAGCACTTCGCCGTCGATGCCGTTGAGGCGGTTGGCGCTGACCCGCCGTTCGATGTCGCGCATGTCCTGCAGGGTGTGGCCGAGGTTGAACACGCCGCGCTGGGAGAACATGACGTTGTAGTTGATATCCTGCGACAGGCCTTCCCACAGCTTCATCGCGTGCTCATACAAATGCGCCGACTCATCCCACAGGTAGTTGGAACGCACGATGGTGGTGTTGCGCGCGGTATTACCGCCGCCCAGCCAACCCTTCTCGATCACCGCGACGTTCTTCACGCCAAATTCTTTGGCCAGGTAATAGGCCGTGGCCAAACCATGCCCGCCGCCGCCGACTATGACCACGTCGTACACCGGCTTGGGCGTTGGGTTGCGCCACATCCGCTGCCAATTCTCATGGTGGCTGAACGCGTGCTTGAACAGGCCGAAGCCGGAATAACGTTGCATAAAGGTGCTCCCTAAAATGAAGCCTGGGATGAATCATCGAGCGGGATGAAGTGCAAGGCGACCGGCGCGCAGCTTGCGAGCACCGGGCAACGCAGCCATTCGCCCGCGCAGATATTCATCAGCGATAAACCGGGTAATCGGCGCACAACCCTGCCGCCAGCGCCGCCACCTGCGCCTCCACATCGGCATCGCCGAGGTGGTCGAGGATGTTGCAGATCCAACCGGCCAGCTCGATGCTCTGTGCTTCCTTGAAACCGCGCGTGGTGATCGCCGGTGTGCCGATGCGCAGCCCGGAGGTAACGAACGGCGATTGCGGGTCATTCGGCACGGCGTTTTTGTTGACGGTGATACCGGCGCGGCCCAGGGCGGCGTCGGCATCTTTACCGGTGAGGCCCTGACGAATCAGGCTGACCAGGAACAGGTGGTTGTCGGTGCCGCCGGAGACCACGTCATAGCCGCGCTCGATAAACACCTTGGCCATGGCCTGAGCGTTGTTGATCACCTGCTGCTGATAGGTTTTGAAGCCTGGCTCCATGGCCTCTTTGAAGCACACCGCTTTGGCGGCAATCACGTGCATCAACGGGCCGCCCTGAGCACCGGGGAATACCGCCGAGTTGAGCTTCTTCTCGATCTCCGGGTTGGCCTTGGCCAGAATCAACCCGCCACGGGGGCCGCGCAGGGTCTTGTGGGTGGTGGTAGTGACCACATCGGCGAACGGAATTGGGTTGGGGTACAGACCCGCCGCCACTAAACCGGCGACGTGGGCCATGTCGATAAACAGCAGCGCCCCGACCTTGTCGGCGATGGCGCGAAAACGCGGAAAATCCAGGGTTTTCGAGTAGGCGGAGAAACCGGCGACGATCATCTTCGGCTGGCACTCGACGGCCAGGCGCTCGACCTCGTCGTAATCGATCAGCCCGGTGGCGGTGTCGATGCCGTACTGCACGGCGTTGTACAGCTTGCCCGAGGACGACACCTTGGCGCCGTGGGTGAGGTGACCACCGTGAGCCAGGCTCATGCCCAAGATGGTATCGCCGGCATTGATCAGCGCCAGGTACACCGCGCTGTTGGCGGACGAGCCCGAGTGCGGCTGGACGTTGGCGAAGTCGGCACCGAACAGTTGCTTGGCCCGGTCGATGGCCAGCTGCTCGACCACATCAACGTGCTCGCAACCGCCGTAGTAACGCTTGCCCGGATAACCTTCGGCGTACTTGTTGGTCAGGCCACTGCCCTGGGCTTCCATCACCCGCTGGCTGGTGTAGTTTTCCGAGGCGATCAGCTCGATGTGGTGCTCCTGACGGCTTTCCTCGGCGTTGATGGCGCTGAGCAGTTCGTCGTCATAGCCTTGAATCTGGTCATTCTTGCTGAACATCGCTGATCTCCTGCGGCACCGAAGTGCGGGCATCTGTGTCGGTAGCGGGCTGAGCCCTTGTGGAGCCGATGGTATGACTCGCCCTGATCAGTCAGATGCCTATGCACGCCACGGGAGATTGCGTTTGCGACATGCCGAGGTCGCAAACGCATAACCGCTCCGGCGCTCACCCGTGCGGGTTCGCTTCAGCAGCCAAGGATGTCGCCCTGACATCTGTAAAAGCAGGTGACTGCGGGTAGAGTAAAGGCATCCCAGACAGCTCAATCCGTCGGTTCTAAACAAGGAGCGCCCCATGCCCGATCTCTCGCAACAGTTCGCCAGCGACAACTACTCCGGCATCTGTCCTGAGGCCTGGGCAGCAATGGCAGAGGCCAACCAAGGGCACCAGCGCGCCTATGGCGACGACGAGTGGACGGCGCGCGCCGCCGATCATTTCCGCCGCCTGTTTGAAACCGACTGCGAGGTGTTTTTCGCCTTCAACGGCACGGCGGCCAACTCCCTGGCCCTGGCATCGTTGTGCCAGAGCTACCACAGCGTGATCTGCTCGGAGACCGCCCACGTCGAAACCGACGAATGCGGCGCGCCGGAGTTCTTCTCCAACGGCTCCAAGCTGCTGCTGGCCAAGACCGAGAACGGCAAGCTGACGCCTGAGGCAATCCGCGAAATCGCCCTCAAACGCCAGGACATCCACTACCCGAAACCCCGCGTGGTGACGCTTACCCAGGCCACTGAGGTCGGCACCGCCTATACCCCAGAAGAGGTCCGCGCAATCAGTGCGGTATGCCGCGAACTGGGCCTGCACCTGCATATGGACGGCGCGCGCTTTTCCAACGCCTGCGCCTTTCTCGGTTGCAGCCCGGCCGAGCTGACCTGGAAAGCCGGCGTCGATGTGCTGTGTTTTGGTGGCACCAAGAACGGCATGGCCGTCGGTGAGGCGATCCTGTTTTTCAACAAGGAGCTGGCCGAAGACTTCGACTACCGCTGCAAGCAGGCCGGTCAGCTGGCCTCGAAGATGCGCTACCTGTCGGCCCCCTGGGTCGGCATCCTGCAGAACGACGTCTGGCTGAAATACGCCCAGCACGCCAACCACTGCGCGCATTTGCTCGCAGGCTTGGTCAGCGATATTCCCGGGGTCAACCTGATGTTCCCGGTCGAGGCGAATGGGGTTTTCCTGCAGATGTCGGAACCGGCACTGGAAACCCTGCGCCATCAGGGCTGGCGCTTCTACACCTTTATCGGTGCCGGCGGCGCACGCTTTATGTGCTCGTGGGACACCGATGAAGCGCGGGTACGCCAGCTGGCAACGGATATACGGCAGGCCATGGCCAGCTCGAACTAAAGCCTGCGTTTAACGCAGCAGACCCGCGGCGTTAAACGCAGCAGACCCGCGGCGTTAAACGCCTTGGAAGTTTCTAGCGTGGCACCAACGCTGGCAGCAACGTACGTGAGATGGCTTCACGTACGTTGGGCAATACAGTCGCGCCGCCGCCCAACAATTCCTCAACCAAACGTTTCAGCGCCACCGCCCGCTCCGGACTGAGGCCGCTGACGGCATGCTCGCAGGCTTGCTCGGCGGTCACCCCAGGCGGAATCGACAACCCCAGCGCCACTAAGCGCTCACGCAGATCTTCCTGATCAATCAAGTCGGCATGCATCATGTTCAAATCCTCTAAGGGTGTGGCGATATATGGGCTCTCAACTCGGGCGGCGCATGGGTATCGCGACGCTCAACCCATCCTACGAACTGCAATTGAACGAACACCTCAAGTGGGAGGCGCTTTAGCGGCGAGCTTTAATCCACAGTTGTCGCGGCTACGACTGCATGGATGCAGAGCGAAGCAGGATGCCAGAGCCGAAAGCCCCGCCCACACTGGCAGCTAGCGCAGCACGCCTTCTTCCAGTAGTAACTTGAAGATAGCCTCGGCGCCGGCCTCTGGCGAGACATCCTTAAGCACCTGGCCGCCCCCGCCACTGGCTTTGGCCGTGGCGGCTTTCATGCGCTCCGCGCCGGTCTTCGCCTTGATCACCTTGAGTCGTTTGGGCCGGGGTTTAGCCGGTTGCAGCTGCGCGCTGGCAAACAACGGGTCAGCGACAAGCTCTACCTCCTCGGCGGTCAACACGCCACGGCGGGCAGGACCGAAGGCACTCTGCCGCGCGGTGGGTGCGGCGTTATCAACACTGGCAACAAAAGGCAGGCGCACCTGCAAGCGCCTGCGCTGACCACGCGGCAGCGCCTGCAGCACCTGGGCCAGGCCGTTGCTGACCTGCTCCACCGCCGCCAGCCCCACCACCAGCGGCCAGCCGAGCTGTTCCGCCAGCAGGTAAGGCAGCATGCCCGAACCCTCGCCGGTTTCCGCCTGGCTGCCGGTCAACACCAGCTGCGCACTGGAATCCGCCAAGTAGTCGGCCAGCACTGGCAGCGCATCGCTGTGCGGCGGTTGCTGAAGAATTTTGATCTGATCAAGCCCCATACCCAGATAAGCCCGCAGTGCTTCCTGCTGCGGATCGCCGGCATGCAACACCTGCAAGCGCTCCCCGGCCAAGCACAGGCCCAGCTCGACGGCACGGGCGTCCTGCTCGGCGCGGCGTGGCCGACCGGAAGTGGGGTGAGCACCGACCGAGACCAGAGCAACGATATTCAGATCAGTCATGGTGATAACCTCGATCCGTGGGGACGGCTTCAGTCGCGATTTGTAAGTGCGAGCAAGCAGTCGCGGCTGAAGCCCCTCCCACAGTGCAAATCACGTAGTGGAGCAACACTGTGGGAGGCGCTTTAGCGGCGACAAAGGCATTACAGACGCTGCGAGATACCCAGCCCAGCGTTCGGTTGAACTCAAGCTGCATCACGTTCTGCTCCCTGCCGATGGGCCGCTACCCGCTCGATCAAGGCCTGCAGAATCGCCGCAGACTCGCCAATCACTGACAAGTCGGCGCGCTTGATCATGTCGCAGGTCGGGTCGAGGTTGATCGCCACCACCTTGTCGCAAGCGCCAATCCCTTGCAGATGCTGGATGGCGCCGGAAATACCCACTGCCACATACACCCGCGCGGTGACCCAGATGCCGGATGCACCGACCTGGCGCTCGCGGCCCATATAGCCATCGTCCACCGCCACCCGCGACGCACCTTCGGTGGCCCCAAGCGCCGCAGCGGCCTGATGAAACAGCGCCCAGTCCTTGACCCCGTTACCGCCGGAAAGGATGAACTCCGCCTCGGCCATGGGGATCTGCGCCGGGTCGACGGCCACGGCACCGAGGTCCTGAATCCGTGGCAAATGGCTGACCAGGGCTTCACTGAGCGCCAGCGGACGCACTTCATGACGGGTATCGCTAACCGGTTCGGCGCACTCGACGGCGGCCAGCAGCACACGCGGTGCTTGTTGCACTAAATCTTCACGGCCAGCGCCAGCACGCCCGCTGCTGACGCCATCGGCCACGTGCCAGACCCGCGTCGCCGGTCGCACGCCCAGCTTGGCCGCCAAACGCCGACCCAGTTCACCGCCACCGCTGCGGCTGTCGGGCAGCAACCAATGCCGCGGGGTGAGTTGCCGTTCCAGCGCCGCCAGCGCCAATACGCGCGCTTCCGGGGCATAGCCGGCGAAACTGTCATCCTCGAACTGCAGCAAACGGTCCACGCCGTTGCAATCCAAAGCACTTTCCTTGTGCTCGCCAAATATCACAGCGACCACCGCGCCGTCGCTGCCGGCGAGTTTATGGGCCAGGCCAAGCAGGTCTTTGTCATGGGCACTGAGGCGGCCGCCGACCATGTCCGGCACCACCACGATATGAAAGGCGGGCTGCTCGATCACATGCAGCGGCAATTGCACCACGGCGCTGACGGCGCTGCGTTTCTGGCTGCCGCCCTGCTGACTGCCGGAACGGTCAATGCGTTTGAGGCCGTTGGGGCCGATAAAGCCGACGCCGTGGGGGTTCTTGCGGATTACGCCGTTAGGCCCCATCCAGCTCACGGCCGCTGGCTGCGTTGCGGCATGCAGCGGGTGCAAGCGATTACGGGCAATCCACTCAGCGCGTGGGTCACGGCGGATGATCTCGCTCATCAGTGCACCTCCAAAGCGTCAACCTGGCTGGGCTTAGGCGGTTTGCTCGGAGCAAGCGGCTCGAGCAATACGTCCGCAACCAGCTCGGCGATGTCTTTAACCTCAGGGCTCTGGCCGACCACGCCTTCGAGCATGGCGGTGCATTGCGGGCAGCCCACGGCCACCACTTCAGCGGCGGTTTCCTTGATATCGGCCATGCGCATATCGGGAATCCGCTGCTTGCCGGGAATATCGGTAATCGGTGCACCACCGCCGCCGCCACAGCAGCGCGATCGGAACGCCGAGCGCTGCATCTCTTTCACTTCAATGCCGATGGCATTCAGCACCGCGCGCGGCGCTTCGTACTCACCGTTGTAGCGCCCCAGGTAGCACGGGTCGTGATAGGTCACGCTGCCACCCTTGTGCCTGCCCAGCGTGAGTTTTTGCCCGCTGATCAGCTGCTCCATATAGGTGCTGTGGTGTAACACCTGGTAGTGGCCGCCCAGCTCGCCGTATTCATTTTTCAGCACATGAAAGCTGTGCGGGTCGCAGGTGACAATGCTGCGGAACTGGTACTGGGCCAGGGTGGCAATATTGCGTTTGGCCAGCAGCTGGAAGGTCGCCTCATCGCCTAAGCGGCGGGCCACATCACCACTGTCGCGCTCTTCCAGGCCGAGCACGGCGAAATCGACATTAGCGGCCTTGAGCACTTTGACGAACGCGCGCAAGGTGCGTTGATTGCGCATATCAAAGGCACCGTCGCCGACCCAGAACAGCACCTCAACCGATTTTTTGTCGCTCATCAGCGCCAGGTTCAGGTCCGCCGCCCAGTTCAGCCGCCCGCCAGGGGCGAAGCCACCGGGGTTGTCGGTGGCGATGAGGTTATCCAGCACTTCGGCGCCCTTGTTCGGCGTAGCGCCTTTTTCCAGGGTCAGGTGGCGGCGCATGTCGACGATGGCATCGACATGCTCAATCATCATCGGGCACTCCTCGACGCAGGCGCGGCAGGTGGTGCATGACCACAGCGTCTCGGCATCGACCAGGGCCTTGCCATTAAGGTTGACGATTGGCAGGTGCGGGCCGCCGCTGTGCTCGCCAATAGGCTTACCCGGATAGGGAGAGCCAGCAAACTTGGCGTCAGTACCGCCCGCCAGACCGACGACCATGTCCTGAATCAGCTTCTTCGGGTTGAGTGGCTGACCGGCAGCGTAGGCCGGGCACGCCGCTTCGCACTTGCCGCACTGCACGCAGGCATCGAAGCCGAGCAGTTGGTTCCAGGTGAAGTCTGTGGGTTTTTCCACCCCCAGCGGGGCGTTGCGGTTATCCAGATCCAGGGCTTTCAAACCAGTGGAGCGACCGCCCGCGAAACGCTCGGCGCGGCGGTGCCAAGCCAGGTGCAGAGCACCGGCAAAGGCATGCTTCATCGGCCCGCCCCAGGTCATGCCGAAGAACAACTCGGACACGCCCCAGGCCACGCCCACGCTCAGCAGCAGGGCCAAAACCCAGCCGCCAAAGTCCGCCGAGACAATCCCGGCGACCGGCAAGGTGGCGATAAAGAAGCTGGCCGCGAACATCAGCAGGCTTTTCGGCAGGCGCATCCACGGGCCTTTCGACAGCCGTGATGGCGGGTCGAGCCGGCGCTTGGCGACAAACAGCGCGCCGACAAACATCAGCGCAGTGGCCGCCAACAAGGTAAAGCCGAGCAGACGGCTGTGCAAGCCAAAACCGTGCACCAGAATCGCCAGTACCGCAGCCAACACAAAGCCTCCGGCCGTGGCCACGTGGGTGTTGGCGATGTATTTGTCACGGGCGACCACATGGTGCAGGTCGACCATATAGCGGCGCGGCATGGCCAGCAGACCGCCCAGCCAGTCAACCTGAGCCGGCCGACCGCGACGCCACATCAGAAAGCGCTTGCCCGCACCGATGACCGCAAGGGCCAGGGCAGCGAACAGCAGAATGGGCAGCAGGGTGTTCAACATCGAGGACATCCTCAATCCCGAAGGAGGGGCTGTGGGAGGAGCTTTAGCCGCGATGCTTTTCGCCTTGTCGCGGCTAAAGCCCCTCCCACATCGGTTCAGCGTTTAGATCAGAAGTCCTTGCATAAGCGCAGCGCGTCATAGATCGCCGCATGGATGTTGCGCTGGGCCACGCAGTCACCGATGCGGAACAGCAGATAGCCATCGCCCGCCTCGCTCAGGCACGGCTGCGGTTTGATCGCGAACAGCGCCTCGACGTCGATCTGGCCCTTGTTGCGCGAGGCATCCTTGAGTGCGTAGTACAGGCTCTCATCGGGACGCACGCCGTTTTCCACCACCACCTGATCGACCACCCGCTCCTCTTTGGCGCCGGTGTATTCGTTCTCCAGCACCGCCACCAGCTTGTCGCCCTCGCGGTAGACCTTTTCCAGCATCATGTCGCCGGTCATGATCACTTCCTTGGGGTACAGGCTGCGGTAGTAGGTCGGGAAGCTGGTGCCGCCCATGGCCACACCCGGCTTGATGTCGTCGGTAACGATCTCCACCTTGGCGCCTTTATCGGCGATAAAGTCGGCCACCGACATCCCGGCAAACTCACAAATGGTGTCGTACACCAGCACGTTATTGCCCGGTGCAACGCTGCCATCAAGGATGTCCCAGCTGCTCACCACCAGGCCTTCGGCTGAGCCCCAGTGCTCGTTCTGCTCGATAAACGCATGACCGCCGTTGGCCAGCACGACGATGTCCGGGCGCAGGTCGAGGATGCTGGCTTCATCAGCCCCCGTGCCTAAACGCAGGTCGATATTCAGGCGCGCCAGCTCCAGCTGGAACCAGCGGGTGATGCCGGCCATCTGGTCGCGCTGCGGGGCCTTGGCGGCCAGGGTGATCTGCCCACCAAGCTGGTCTTTCTTCTCGAACAGGGTCACATCGTGGCCGCGCTCGGCCGCCACGCGGGCTGCCTCCATACCGGCTGGACCACCCCCGACGATCACCACCTTGCGCTTGGGCCCCGTGGTTTTCTCGATGATGTGCGGCAAGCCCATGTATTCACGGCTGGTGGCCGCGTTCTGGATGCACAGCACGTCCAGGCCCTGGTACTGGCGGTCGATGCAGTAGTTAGCACCGACGCACTGCTTGATCTGGTCGACCTGGCCCATCTTGATCTTGGCGATCAGGTGCGGGTCGGCGATGTGCGCGCGGGTCATGCCAACCATGTCGACGTAGCCGCCTTCGAGAATGCGCGTGGCCTGGTTGGGGTCCTTGATGTTCTGCGCGTGCAGCACCGGCACCTTGACCACTTCCTTGATCCCGGCGGCCAAGTGCAAGAACGGCTCCGGCGGATAACTCATGTTCGGAATCACGTTGGCCAGAGTGTTGTGGGTATCGGCGCCAGAACCGACTACGCCAATAAAATCGATCAGGCCGGTGGCATCGTAATAGGCAGCGATCTGCTTCATGTCCTCGTGGGACAGGCCGTCCGGGTGGAACTCGTCACCGGAAATACGCAGGCCCACGCAGAAGTCGGCACCGACCTCGGCACGCACCGCCTTGATCACCTCCAGGCCGAACTTCATCCGCCCCTCGAAGCTGCCGCCCCACTCGTCGGTACGCTTGTTCACGCGTGGCGACCAGAACTGGTCGATCATGTGCTGGTGCACAGCCGACAGCTCAACGCCGTCGAGGCCACCTTCTTTGGCACGGCGTGCGGCCTGGGCGAAGTCACCGATAACCCGCCACATTTCTTCCGGCTCGATGGTCTTGCAGGTGGCGCGGTGCACCGGCTCACGGATGCCGGACGGCGACATCAGGGTTGGCCAGTCGAAACCATCCCAGCGTGAGCGACGGCCCATGTGGGTAATCTGGATCATGATCTTGGCGCCATGCTTGTGCATGGCATCCGCCAGGTTCTGGAAGTGCGGGATGATGCGGTCAGTCGACAGGTTCACCGAACTCCACCAGCCGTGCGGGCTGTCGATGGAGACCACCGACGAGCCGCCGCAGATGGCCAGACCGACGCCACCCTTGGCCTTCTCTTCGTAATACTTCACGTACCGCTCGGTGGTCATGCCGCCATCGGTGGCCATCACCTCGGCGTGGGCGGTGGACACGATGCGGTTACGAATAGTCAGCTTGCCGATTTGGATCGGCTGGAACATTGCTTCGAAAGCCATGGCGGCATCCTCACGGAACTAAGGATTGTGGGAGGCGCTTCAGCGGCTAGCGGGTTGCGCTGTTCGCGGCTAAAGCCCCTCCTACGAAATTGTTGTCAGGTGGATCAGAGTGGCTTAACCACAAACAGACCCTCATCGTGGCCTTCTTCAGAGCCGCCGTATTCCTGCACCGTGACCGTGCGAATCGGGCTGCCGGCGGCGGCGAGGATCTGGTCGATGGCACCGGAGAACCAGCCGGTGAACATGTAGTCGACCTTGCGCCCGCACTTGCCGTAGACATAAACGAAGGCCGAGTGCTTGAGCTTGACCTCGGCATAGCCAGTTTCCAGGTCGAGCTTCTGTGTTTCAAACAGACCCCAGCCGCGCTGCGACAGGCGCTTCATGTAATGCTCAAACACCGCCGCGCCAGACAGACCATGGCATTCGGCTTCTTTCTCACACCAATGCCAGGCAGATTTGTAGCCGGCCTTGTAGAGAATTTCGGCATAGGCCTCGGCACCCAGAACCGCCTCGATGCCCATGTGGTTATTGACGAAAAAATGCCGCGGCACATAGAGCATCGGCAGGGCGTCAGTGGTCCAAACGCCAGTTTCGTCGTCGACCTGGATCGGCATTTCGGGTGCGTGTGTGGCCATGTGTGCAAACTCCGGAATCTTGTTTGGTTTGTGGGAGGGGCTTTAGCCGCGAAGCTCTTAACAGCGCTGCTCCGGCGGAGCAGGTCGCGGCTAAAGCCCCTCCCACATTGATCGTGTTGTGTTCGGGCCTTATTCGCCCCAGACGTCGGCCAATACATTTACCCAGTTCTCGCCCATGATCTTGCGCACCACGCGCTCGGAGTGGCCGCGCTTGAGCAAGGTTTCGGTAAGGTTGGGGAACTCGCCCACGGTGCGGATGCCCAGTGGGTTGATGATCTTGCCGAAGCTGGTCAGGCGGCGGGCGTAGCCCTTGTCGTGGGTCAGGTACTCGAAGAAATCCTGGCCGTGGCCCTGGGTGAAGTCGGTGCCGATGCCGATGGCGTCTTCGCCAACGATGTTCATCACGTACTCGATGGCTTCGGCGTAATCGTCGATGGTCGAGTCGATGCCCTTGGCCAGGAACGGCGCAAACATGGTCACGCCAACAAAGCCGCCGTGGTCGGCGATAAATTTCAGCTCGGCATCGGACTTGTTGCGCGGGTGCTCTTTCAAGCCGGACGGCAGGCAGTGCGAGTAGCACACCGGCTTTTTCGATTCGAGGATGACCTCTTCACTGGTCTTGGAGCCGACGTGGGACAGGTCGCACATGATGCCGACGCGGTTCATCTCGGCGACGATCTCGCGGCCAAAACCCGACAGCCCGCCATCACGCTCGTAACAGCCGGTGCCCACCAGGTTCTGGGTGTTGTAGCAGAGCTGCACGATGCCCACGCCGAGCTGTTTGAACACCTCGACGTAGCCGATCTGGTCTTCAAAGGCGTGGGCATTCTGGAAACCGAAGAGGATGCCGGTCTTGCCCTGCTCTTTGGCCTTGCGAATATCGGCGGCGGTGCGCACCAGCATCACCAGGTCGCTGTTCTCGCGAATCAGCTTCTGGCTGGCGGCGATACTGTTCACCGTGGCCTGAAAGCCCTCCCATACCGACACCGTGCAATTGGCGGCGGTGAGGCCTCCCTTGCGCATGTCCTCGAACAGGTCACGGTTCCATTTGGCGATGATCAGCCCGTCAATAACGATGCTGTCGGCGTGCAATTCGGCTGGGCTCATCAGGCAGTCCCCTTAGCTCGGCGCGCCGAATCTTCTGCCGGCGCTTTGGGGTGAGCATATCCCCGGGGGGCTGGGCGACCGGGTGCAAAAACGACTGGGGTATTGCCGAAAGCGTCAAAGCCGAGTCGCCTATGAGTAAGCCGCCAATATGCGGCCAGCCGACTGCAGTGCTGGGTGCTGGGTGCTGGGTGCTGGAGGGATTGAAAGGAAGCTGGAAGCAGAATGCCAGAAAGCACAAAGGGGAGCCGAGGCTCCCCTTCTAATATTGATGTGTGCTTTATTTTTATTATTTAGGCGACTTTTATTGTTGTTTTATCGCTTTGTCGTTGCCTTCATCGCTGTCAATGATCCCAACTGGAATCAAGAGCAAACGTATTTTTTTGGTTGCTGATACAGCAATCGCCATTGCCTAAACCTCTGCAATGATCCAACCGGCACACCGAGCTACCTCAAGGTAGTTTTATTCTTATCGGCCTGGTTGCGGGAAAACCCGAATCACATACCCTTTCCAAAAAAATCTGTTTGCGACTCATGGGTGATTTTGTTTTTGTTGTGCCTGAGTCGAGACGATATTTCTGCTGACGCTTGTTATTGTTGTTGTGCAATAGATAAAGCATTCACCGTGCCAACTTTAACAATAACTTATAAATCAATAACTTAACAAAAACACCGGTGCGCTTGGCAAGTCCACCAGGCACCAGCCTGAGGTGCTGCTACCCGTTTATGTTCCCGTTGTAACTGAGCGGTAACACTTGTGTGCAGCAAATTGCGCACTTCGCCGGGGCAGGCAAAGAACCCGCAGCACGCTGCGGGTTGCAGGCGGCTGCTACTCGGCTGCGACGCCCTTCAAGTAAGGCGCAGGCGCAGCCCCGAGGTTGCTCAGTAGGCGCTCGCTGTACCAGTCGACAAAGTTGACCACGCCAAACTCGTAGGTCTTCGAGTACGGGCCGGGCTGGTAGGCGCTGGAGTTGATACCGCGCTGGTTTTCTTCGGCCAGGCGCCGGTCCTGATCGTTGGTGGCATCCCACACCTGCCGCAGGCGCGCCACGTCGTAATCCACCCCTTCCACAGCATCCTTGTGCACCAGCCATTTGGTGGTGACCATGCTTTCCTGGGCGCTGATTGGCCACACGGTGAAGACAATCAAGTGATCGCCCATGCAGTGGTTCCACGAATGCGGCAGATGGAGGATGCGCATCGAACCCAGATCCGGGTTCTGGATGCGCCCCATGAGTTTGTTGCAACCCGGTTTGCCGTCCATGGTCATCGACACGGTGCCCTTGAGCAGCGGCATACGCACGATACGGTTACGCAGACCAAAGCTGGCGTGAGCGTAAGGAATCTTCTCGGCGTCCCACTTGGCGGATGACTCGGCGACGTGGTCTTTGAAAGACTGGTTGGCACGCGGATCAGTGACGTCATCCCATTCCAGCAGGCTATTGAGCAGCTCAGGATGCGAACCGTTGCAGTGGTAGCACTCGCGGTTGTTTTCCAGCACCAGCTTCCAGTTGGCCTTTTCCATCAAGGTGGATTGCACCGCCACCTTGGTGTTCTCCATGTCGTAGGGCTCCATGTAATGGGCCAGGGTGCTGAGGAAATCGTCGATGGCGGGCGGGTTCTGCGCCAGGGAGATAAAGATATAACCGCCCGCGACCTTGCAGTGCACCGGCTTGAGGTTGTAGTCGTTGAGGTTGAAATCCGCGCCCATCTCACTGCCGGCAAACAACAGTCGGCCGTCCAGCTCGTAGGTCCACTGGTGGTAATGGCACACCAGCTTGGCCACCTTGCCCTTGTCGCTGGTGCACAGGCGCGAACCGCGATGCCGGCAGACGTTATGGAAGGCATGCACCACGCCTTCGGCGCCGCGAATCACGATGATCGGGTTATCGCCAATCTGCAGGGTCAGGTAATTGCCCTTGGTCGGGATCTCGCAGGTCATGCCGGCGATCAGCCATTCCTTGTGGAAAATCTCCTGCATATCGATCTTGAACAGCCGCTCATCGTTGTAGAACGGCTGTGGCAGCGAGAAGGTCCGCTCACGGTTCTGCAGCATCTCGGCGGTGGCCTTGCGTGCGGGCTCCAGCGGGTCGCCCAGGCTCAGGGTCGAAGTGACATCCATCGGTAACTCCTCAATGGCGACTCGCTCTGCGAGTGGCCGCAATAGGGTGGCTAATACAAGGGTCTGCTAACGCTTCGGCGCGAGTCGCGTTGCCGCGTCAGCAGACCCTCTTCACGCAAGCTGGCGTTTTTGTCCCTTTCTAGGCCTGCCGATGGTGTCTGGGTGAAAGGGCAATTCGCGCATGACCTTATATGTCGGCTGGTTGCGAGTGTGGCGCTGGGCGCGGGCAAATCCTTATCCATGGACGACATGCTCACATCCGTTTCCGACGCGGCAAACCAGGGCCGACGCGGCAGGTCGCGATAAGCATGCAAATGTCGCTGGCAGATAAATGAGCGGGACGGCCAGTGCGCACAATCCGCCCATATCAGGCCGATGTCCGGCCACGCGCGGAGAGACGTCCATGACGACGAACGACTTCCTCAACCCGGTCACCACCCAGACCTGGAGCAATGGCCGGCACATGGTGCGTTGCGTCAAGGCAATTCAGGAAACCTGGGACGTACGCACCTTCAGCTTTATGGCCGAGCAGCCGCTGTTGTACTTCTTCAAGCCTGGTCAGTTCGTCACCCTGGAGCTGGAGATCGACGGCCAGCCGGTGATGCGCTCCTACACCATTTCCAGCTCGCCAGCGGTGCCTTACAGCTTCTCCATCACCATCAAGCGGGTGCCGGGCGGCAAGGTTTCCAACTGGCTGCACGACAACCTCAAAGAAGGCGACGAGCTGCCCGTGCACGGCCCGGTTGGTTTGTTCAATGCCATCGATTTCCCCGCCGACAAGGTGCTCTACCTCAGCGGCGGTGTCGGCATTACCCCAGTGATGTCGATGGCCCGCTGGTTCTATGACACCAACGCCAATGTCGACATGGTGTTTGTGCACAGTGCGCGCTCGCCCAAGGACATCATCTTCTACCGCGAGCTGGAGCATATGGCCGCGCGGATCAACAACTTCAGCCTGCACGTGGTTTGCGAAAAACACGGCCTGGGTGAGGCCTGGGCCGGTTATCGCGGTTATCTCAACCAGAAGATGCTGGAGCTGATTGCCCCGGACTATCTGGAGCGGGAGATCTTCTGCTGCGGGCCGACGCCTTACATGAACGCGGTCAAACGCCTGCTGGAAAGCAACGGCTTCGACATGCAGCACTATCACGAGGAATCTTTTGGCGCGACGCCGGCCGATGTGCGCGAGGAGGTCAAAGAACTCGCCGCCGAAGCGGCCGATGCCGATCCCGTGCCGCTGGCCGACCAGCATCAGGTGGAATTCACCAGTACCGGCAAGAGCATTCGCGTCGACCCCGGCGAAACCGTACACGCCGCTGCCGCCAAGCTCGGCCTGCATATCCCCAAGGCCTGCGGCATGGGCATTTGCGGCACCTGCAAGGTGATGAAAATCTCAGGCGACGTGAGCATGGAGCACAACGGCGGCATCACCGACGAAGATGTGGCCGAGGGTTATATCCTCTCCTGCTGCAGCGTGCCGCAGGGTGATGTGGCCATCGAGTATTGAGGGCTTTGTAACCACCACAGCGCACACAACAAAACGCCGCACTCGCCTCAAAGCCGGTGCGGCGTTTTTTGTTTTGTGGGAGGGGCTTTCGGCTCTGGCATCCTGCTCCGCAATCCACAGGGATGTGGTGAATGCCGCAAGCCGGCCGGGAGCCGGCGCGGCGCTACCTCCTTGCATCCATGCAGTCGTAGCCGCGACGGCTGTAAGCAAAAGCTCGCCGCTAAAGCGCCTCCCACAGGTTATTGGCTGCGGCCTAGCACCTGCTCACGATTTCGCGAGCTAGAGCCTGTTTTTAACGCCGTAGGGCCGACGCGCAGCAGATCGCAAACAGACTCTTAAAGCCTGACGCTGGCGAAGGTCGACTCCCCCTGCGCCCGCGTCAGAGCGGCCATGGCTGAGGATGGCGAAGGACGCATCAGGTCTTCCGGCATAGGCAGCAACGCCACCACATTGCCGCTGTGTTGACCGGCACGCTCGTCGCGCGGCGGGATGCCGAAATATTCGCGGTAGCACTTGGAGAAATGCGGCGTGGAAACGAAGCCACAGACCGAGGCCACTTCGATAATCGACATGCTGGTTTGCTTGAGCAACTGGCGGGCACGAATCAGCCGCAGCTTGAGGTAATAACGCGACGGCGAGCAGTGCAGGTATTTCTGGAACAACCGCTCCAGCTGGCGCCGCGAGACATCGACATACAGCGCCAGCTGATCAAGGTCGATGGGCTCTTCCAGGTTGGCTTCCATCAGCGCGACGATTTCCTGCAGCTTCGGCTGATTGGTGCCGAGCATGTGCTTGAGCGGCACGCGCTGGTGATCTTGTTCGTTGCGAATGCGCTCGTAGATGAACATCTCGGAAATTGCCGCCGCCAGTTCGCGACCATGCTCGCGGCCAATCACGTGCAGCATCATGTCCATCGGTGCGGTACCGCCGGAGCTGGTGTAGCGGTTGCGATCAATCGAGAACAGCCGGGTGGTCACGGCCGTGCGTGGGAAAGCCTCCTGCATGGCGGCCAAGAATTCCCAATGCACGCTGCAGTCGTGGCCATCCAGTAGCCCGGCCTTGGCCAGCGCCCAACTGCCGGTGCACACCGCACCCAGTTGTGCACCATGACGCGCCTGGCTTTGCAGCCACTGCACGTGTTCACGGCTGACACTGTGTTGAATGTTCACGCCGCCGCAGACAATCACTGAATCCAGGCGTGGCGACGTAGCCAAACCGGCATCTGGAGTGATCTGCAAACCATCACTGGCACATACCGGCAGGCCGCTCTGGCTGAGGGTGTGCCAGCGATACAGCTCCTTGCCGGACAGCTGATTGGCCATGCGCAGCGGCTCGACGGCAGACGCCAGGGAAATCAGGGTGAAGTTGTCGAGCAGGAGAAAGCCGATGGACTGTGGCGCACGGCTCTGGGGTTGTGCCCCTTGAGTGAACTGTGACATCAGGTAAACCCTCACGCGAAGCAAAGCACGGTGGTGAGCCCCTCTTGGGATGGCTCTTTTTATGGCTCTGGGACTGCACAACGCCAGATCGACACACAGCACAACGCAAAGGCCATGCCTAAATTGATTGGGCGTTCAATTAAAAATATAAACGCTAGTGCCGCTAGGCATTGGCAGGAGCGACAGGGGCGTTCTGATTACGACCGCAAGCGCCCAACTGGCGGGCGGTTGAGCATTTCGGTAGCACTGCATGAGCGACACTTTGTCACCCCCACCCCACCGGGTAAAAAGGCACGCCAACGGAGCAACGCCAAGGCCAGCTTCAGCGGCCTTGGCGGGCTTATTTCAGTGCGCAGACCTGCACGCACCAGAACCGAGCCTCGCACCCGACTCATGCCACTGTTTGTGGCTCAGCATTCGACGGCACTCACCGCCAAACCACCGCGCGAGGTTTCCTTATATTTGTCGTGCATGTCGGCACCGGTGTCGCGCATGGTGCGGATCACCCGGTCCAGTGAAATGAAATGCTCGCCATCGCCGCGCAAGGCCATTTGCGCGGCGTTGATTGCCTTCACCGCTGCAATCGCGTTGCGTTCGATGCACGGCACCTGCACCAGCCCGCCGACCGGGTCACAGGTCAGCCCGAGGTTGTGCTCCAGACCGATTTCGGCGGCGTTTTCCACCTGCCCCGGTGTGGCCCCGAGAATCTCCGCCAGCCCAGCCGCCGCCATGGCGCAGGCCGAACCGACCTCACCCTGACAGCCCACCTCCGCTCCGGAGATGGACGCATTCTTCTTGCACAGAATGCCAATCGCCGCCGCTGCCAACAGGTAGTCCACCACGTTGGCTTCGGTTACTGCCGGGCTGAAACGCACAAAGTAATGCAGCACCGCCGGGATAATGCCCGCCGCGCCATTGGTGGGCGCGGTGACCATGCGTCCACCCGCAGCGTTTTCCTCGTTTACCGCCAGAGCAAACAGGTTGACCCACTCCATGCCGCTCAAGGTCGAGCCAATCACATTGGGCTTGCTCATTTCCTGCAGGCTGCGGTGCAGCTTGGCAGCGCGGCGCTTCACATTCAGCCCACCCGGCAAGGTGCCCTCGTGCTGCAAGCCCTGCTCGACACAGTCGCGCATCGCCTGCCACAGGCGCATCAGGCGGCTGCGGATTTCGGCTTCACTGCGCCAGGCTTTCTCGTTGGCCATCATCAGTTCAGAAATCCGCAGGCCATGGGCCTTGCACAGGCGCAGCAGCTCTTGCGCGCTATTGAAGTCATAGGGCAACTGCGTGTGGTCCTGATCCAGCTGGCCGCTGGCGGCCTGTTCGGCGTCCACGACAAAGCCGCCGCCCACCGAGTAGTAGGTGTTTTCGTGCAGCAGGCTGCCATCGACGGCATACGCGCCGAGGGTCATGGCGTTGGGGTGGTACGGCAGATTTTCCTCAAGCAGGAGCATGTCGCGCGGCCAATCGAAAGCAACGCTGACGCGCCCGCCGAGCGGTAGCTGAGCGCTGCTCAACAGTTCGGCAATGCGCGGCTCGATGCTGCTCGGTTCGACCTGATCGGGCCACTCGCCCATCAACCCCATAACCACCGCGCGATCACTGCCGTGCCCGACACCGGTGGCCGCCAGCGAGCCATACAAGCGCACCTGTACCCGTGCCGTGCGCTCCAGCAAGCGCCGCTCGTCCAGCGCAGCACTGAACAGGGCGGCTGCGCGCATCGGCCCGACGGTATGCGAACTGGACGGCCCAATGCCGATCTTGAACAAGTCAAACACGCTGATAGCCACGACTCTCTCCTGCATGGTTACTACATGCAGGCCATGATCAGGATTTCCCCAGGCCGGCGCTGCCCCACACCGACCCGCCCATGCCTAAAGCCGTCAGCGCCTGACCTGGCAACTGGACACAAAAACCCACCCTCGGCGCGAGCCAGAACGGGGTGAAAAACCAACCCGGAAAGACTCACGCGCCGACTGTTCGGCGGAACAAAACTGAACGGCCAATCAATAAAAACCGCCGAAAACCTGTCAAGTAAAAATTAATTTGTCATTTTTTTCGAACACCGCGCAGCCCCCTGCTCATCGCGTCTGCGGCCATTTCAAATGCTGTAAACCACGGCTGGCGCGGCTTGCAGCCTTGGCGCCGGGGGTAAAAAGTCTGTTATGGTTTTTTTAGCAAACGAGATGTCGCCGCGTAACACGTCAGCGTCGTAAACCGACAATTGCGGCAGCTTGAAGGCTATATCGTTGAGTCAGCCGATTTCGTCACTCTTACCTCCACGGGAGGAAGAGACCGGGCGTCCACAGCCCCGGACCGAAGAATAGATAAGTGCTGGCTCGCCACTTTTTGGGTGCCAGCCCAACAAGAAATTTCGGATGTACGCGCACCTCGGGTCGAGGTGTGTAAAACCCAAGGATTGGGCTTCGTAACACTGCCAGAGGGTATGGAACGCGGTTTGCAGCACAGCACAGTAAGGTTCACTCGACAGCCCATCTCAGTCACGTCCATTGCTCACAAGGCAACTGGAGCGTCGCACCGGTTGTGCTCGAATCAGCCTGATCTGATGCGCAGCAAAGCACGGCACCAACCTCGCAAGCCAGCAAACACACACAGGCAAGAACAGTCGGCATCACCGCACGAACGCCCGCAGGCGTCCGCCCGGTTGCGCAACACTGATCTGGATGTCTACTGAGGGGAACGATCCCATGCAGTCTGGAAAAATTGTCGTCGAAAACCTCTACAAGGTTTTCGGCCCGCAGGAACAAGAAGCCATCGAGCTGCTCAAACAGGGCTGGAGCAAGGAGCGCATTCTTGCGGAAAAAGGCGCCGTGATCGGCGTCAGCGACGTGTCGTTCAGCGTCGACGAGGGTGAGATTTTTGTGCTGATGGGCCTTTCCGGCTCCGGGAAATCGACCCTGATCCGCCTGATCAACCGCCTGGTTGAGCCCAGCGCTGGCAACGTCTACATCGACGGCCAGAACGTCGCCAAGATGCCCAAGGCGGAACTTATCGACCTGCGCCGCCGCGACATGAGCATGGTCTTCCAGTCCTTCGCCCTGATGCCTTCACGCAGCGTGCTGGACAACGCCGCGTTCGGCCTGGAAGTGGCCGGCAAGAGCAAGAAGGTGCGTGAAGAACGCGCCATGCAGGTACTCAAGCAGGTCGGCCTGGACACCTTTGCGCACAAGATGCCGCACGAACTGTCGGGCGGCATGCAGCAGCGCGTTGGCCTGGCCCGCGCCCTGGCGGTCGACCCATCGATGATCATCATGGACGAAGCCTTCTCCGCCCTCGACCCGCTCAAGCGCCGCGAAATGCAGGACGTACTGCTGGAACTGCAGAAGACCGACCGCCGCACCATCATCTTTGTCTCCCACGACATCGAAGAGGCCATGCGCATCGGCACCCGCATCGGCATCATGGAGGGTGGCAAGCTGGTGCAGATCGGCACCCCGCAGGAGCTGATCGACAACCCCGCCAACGACTACGTGCGCAACTTCTTCAACACCGTCGACACCAACCGCTACCTCACCGCTGGCCAGTTGATGGCCGACAGCGTGCCGATCTACGTGCACAACGGCAAAGCCCCGGATGCGCAGACGGTATGCCAAGAGCTGCAGGACCTGGACAAGCACTACGCCTTTATCGTTGATGAGCAGAACAACTTCCAGGGCTCCATCAGCCTGGAAAAAATCGCCCTGCTGGTGGAAGGCGGCAGCAGCTGCAGCCTCGACAGCGACGTGCTGAAACAGATCAACCCCGTCTCCGAAGATACCCCGCTGGATCAGGTGATCGAGCGCCTGGTCGACAACGAAGGACCGATTCCGGTGATTGATGAACAGGGCCACTACAGCGGCGCCATCAGCAAGGGCCGCCTGCTGACGCGCCTGCAGGGAGAGTCCCATGAGTGATAAGCAACTCGACCTGGGTAGCTGGGTCAATGACGCCGTCCAGCACCTGCTGGACAACTACAGCGATGGCTTCGACAGCGTCGGCGCGGTGGTCAATGGCTTCTCCGAAGGCATCGAATGGGTGCTGATGCTGCCACCGGCCTGGCTGCTGATCGCCATTTTCGTCGGCCTCGGCCTGTGGCGCATCGGTTACAAGTTCGCCATCTTCACCGCCGTGGCCTTCGTGCTGATCGTGCTCACCGGCTTCTGGGAGCAAACGGTGGTCACCCTCGGGCTGACCTTCTCCGCCACGTTAATCAGCCTGTTACTGGGTATCCCACTGGGTATCTGGGCGGCGCGTAGCGAGCGAGTGGCGACCATCACCCGGCCGATTCTCGACTTTATGCAGACCATGCCGGCCTTCGTTTACCTGATTCCCGCCGCCATGCTGTTCGGCCTCGGGCGGGTGCCGGGGATCATCGCCACGGTGATCTTCGCCATGCCACCGGCGGTGCGTCTGACCAACCTCGGCATCCGCCAGGTCAACAAGGAAATCATCGAAGCCGGCCAATCCTTTGGCTGCACCCCGCGCCAGCTGCTGTTCAAGGTCCAGCTACCCAACGCCATGCCGTCGATCATGGCCGGGGTCAACCAGACCATCATGATGGCCCTGTCGATGGTGATCATCGCCTCGATGGTCGGCGCCGGCGGCCTGGGCAACGATGTACTGGCCAGCATCCAGCGCCTGGACATCGGCCTCGGTTTCGAAAGCGGCATGGCCGTGGTGCTGCTGGCGATCATTCTCGACCGCATCACCGAAAGCTTCGGCACCCCGCAAACCGCCAAACGCAACACGTTGTTCAGCTGGGTCAACAGCAAGCTGCAACGCCAGTAATCTAAATTTAACCATCACAGGGAATCGCAGATGAAAACGATTAAACAGCTCGCAGGTGTTGGCCTGCTCTCCGCCGCCATGCTGCAAAGCGCATGGGCGCAAGAACCAGAGAGTTGCAAGATGGTGCGCTTCGCCGAAATCGGCTGGGCCGACATCGCCGCCACCACCGGCGTCGCCATGACCCTCAGCGAAGGCCTGGGCTACCAGACCCGCAAGATCATGGCCTCGGTACCCATCGCCTTTACCGGCGTGCAAAAAGGCCAGATCGACGTATTCCTCGGTTACTGGGCACCGTCGATGGACGCCGTGATCGAACCCTTCCTGAAAGACGACGGCGTCAAGGTACTGCCCAAGGCCAACCTCGAAGGCGCCAAGTACACCCTGGCCGTACCGACCTACGCGGCTGAGGCCGGGCTGAAAAGCTTTGCCGACATCGCCAAGTTCAAAGACCAGCTCAAGGGCAAGATCTTCGGCATCGAACCCGGCAACGACGGCAACCTGCTGATCGAAGGCATGATCAAGAGCAACCAGTTCGGCCTTGGCGACTTCCGCATGGTCGAGTCCAGCGAAGCCGGCATGCTGGTGCAGCTGCAACGCGCGGTGAAAAAGCAAGAGCCGGCGGTGTTCCTCGGCTGGGCGCCGCACCCGATGAACACCCAGTACGACATCACCTACCTGGAAGGTGGCGATGACGTGTTCGGCCCGGACTTCGGCGCGGCCAAGGTCTACACCGTGGTACCACCGGACTACGAAGCGCGTTGCGCCAACGTCGGCAAACTGCTGAACAACCTGCAGTTCAGCGTGGCCATTGAAAGCCAGTTGATGGAAAAGGTTCTGGAAAAACAGGACCCCGCCGACGTCGCCAAAGAATGGATCAAAGCCAACCCGGCGATTCTTGATCAGTGGCTGGCCGGTGTGACCACCTACGACGGCCAAGACGGCATTGCCGCCGTGAAAAAGCACCTGGGCCTCTAAGCCCTAGCCCTTTCAGCCCCATCACGGGATGGGGCTGAAAACACTGCCCGTACGATTTCAGCGGCTGCTTCGGCAGCCGTGACGGGGAGTTTTTGCCCGCGAACCGACGATCCACAAGCGCCTGTCGACCATCGCCAAGGAGTACCCGCGCAACAACCTCGAGTACCCCTGCTAGGCCCGCAATCAGAACGAGCCAGAACACCATTTGAACTGCCACTCAACTGACGGAGCATCCAATGCGCACACTTAAGACCCTTGGCTTCGGCCTTGCCGCCCTGGCTCTCGGCATGGGCAACGCCCTTGCCGCCGACAAACCCACCCTGAAAATCGGCTATGTAAATGGCTGGGACGACAGCGTCGCCGCCACCCACGTAGCGGGTGAAATTCTGCAGAGCAAGCTTGGCTACAACGTCGAGCTGAAAGCCGTAGAACCCGCCATCATGTGGCAAGGCGTAGCCCGCGGCGACCTCGACGCCACCCTCTCCGCCTGGCTACCCGCCACCCACGGCGAGTACTTTGAAAAACTCAAAGACAAGGTCGAAGTGCTCGGCACCAACTACGCCGGCGCAAAAATCGGCCTGATCGTGCCCGACTACGTACAAGCCAAAACCATCGCCGACCTGCAAACCCATGCCAGCGACTTCGACGGCAAAATCACCGGTATCGACGCCGGCGCCGGCGTCATGCGTCGCGCCGAAGACGCCATCAAGGAATACGCCCTCACCGACATCAAACTGATGCCAAGCTCCGGCCCCGGCATGGCCACCGCCCTGACCCGCGCCGAGAAAGACAAGAAAGCCATCGTCGTTACCGGCTGGATCCCGCACTGGATGTTCGCCAAGTGGAAACTGCGCTTCCTCGAAGACCCGAAAAAAGTCTTTGGCGATGACGAACACGTCGACACCGTGGCCAACCCGAGCATCACCACCAAGGCACCAGAAGCCGCCGCCTTCCTGAAGAAATTTGCCTGGAGCGGTGAAGAGGTAGGCTCAGTCATGCTCGCCATCCGCGACGGCGCCAAACCAGAAGACGCCGCCAAAGACTGGATCAGCAAAAACCCGGAGCGCGTCGCCGAGTGGCTTAAGTAACTAGCCGCGACGGATTAAAAAGGCGAGCGTGTAGCTCGCCTTTTTTACGCCTGGGTATTGCCAACAACCTTCCACCCAGCGACTCATAACCTCTAACGACTCGCCTCCAGCCGTGAAAAGGCCTCCCTAGCGTGGCAAACTGGCCGACCGCTAAAAGGCCGTGACGCCTCCATTCATCCAGCTACTCAAGAGGTTCCCATGACCTGGACTGTTTATCTTTCCGGCGAAATCCATACCGACTGGCGCCAGCAAATCATGCAAGGCGCACAACGACTCGACCTGGACATCAGCTTCACGTCCGCCGTCACTGACCACGACAGCAGCGATGCCGCCGGTGACGTACTCGGCACTGAAAGCCAGCCATTCTGGCGCGATCACAAGTCGGCCAAGGTCAACGCCATTCGCACCAAGAACCTGATCGAGCAGTGCGACATAGCAGTGATCCGCTTCGGCGATAAGTACAAGCAATGGAACGCGGCCTTCGACGCCGGTTACTGCGCGGCATTGGCCAAGCCCTATATCACCCTGCATAACGACGACATTATTCACCCACTGAAGGAAGTCGATGCCGCCGCAATGGCGTGGGCGCATACGCCCGAACAGGTGGTCGAACTGCTGCGCTACGTAACCAGCGCCTGAGTGCTCAGGGACCTGCGCTGCCAGCGCAGGTCCCCGATTGCGTCCATAGCGGCATACTGAGGGTCAATTAAAGCGGCCGACGTGATTGATTTTTGATCAGCCCAGGGCCAACGTCCCGTTAGATAACTCGCTCAACCCACTTCATTTGCAGACCCCTATTAACCAAATCGACTTAAGCCCATGAATCGCCGCAAGAAAATCAAACAGCTGCTAGAAGCTCACGCCAAAAAGGCCAACGCCAAACTGGCACCCAAAAAGAAATCCACCTACATCAGCAAAGCTGACCGATTAAAACTTGCTACCGAATCAACGCAAGACTCGGAAACAGCCTCTGAAAGCTGATACATATAAAAAATAAAGATGACTGCCAAGCCATTAACTTTACCCAGTACCCAGTACCCAGTCGCGCAGAAGCAGTCATGGTTTGCCCAGTGAGCAAAAGGAAACTTGCCCATATGAACGTACTTATACTTCCAGGGATCGGTAACTCAGGGCCAGAGCACTGGCAAAGCTACTGGGAACAGGCCAATAGCAACTATATCCGCGTCCACCAATCGGACTGGGACAACCCCAACTGCGCCGATTGGGTAGCGTCACTCGAAGACAGCGTCAAACGCTCTGGCGCAGAGACTATTCTGGTTGCCCATAGCCTGGCATGCCTGCTGGTTGCGCACTGGGCCGCGCAAACCAGACTGCCAATCAAAGCGGCGTTGCTGGTCGCGGTGCCAAACCCGCAAGGCCCGTCATTCCCTGCCCAGGCAATCGGCTTTGATCCATTGCCAGTACAGCGCCTGCCGTTCAAATCAACGCTTATCGCCAGCACCAACGACCCCTACGGTGGAATTGCATACGCTGAAGAATGTGCAACTCTTTGGGGCAGTAATCTTGTAAACATCGGCGAGGCCGGCCATATCAACAGCACCAGCGGCTTGGGCGCTTGGCCCGAAGGGTACAGACGCCTGCAACAACTCAAAGCAGGCTGACAATATTTAAACCTGCTGCCTCAGCAACACTGCATGGCTAAATCCTCGTCGTTTATAACCCGTGATAAAGCCCAAGGAAGAACACAATATGCCAGGGAAGTACCCAAACCGAATCAAGCAACTGCCCTTGTTCGATGGCCGCTTTGACGCCTACAAGCTTGAGGCCAAAGACAGCACCGTTCTATTTGCCTCCTACCCCGCCGGCACCTCCATCCCACCGCACCGCCATGACACCGATAACCATGGCGTGATTACCCGCGGCGAACTGCTCCTGAGCATGAACAACCAAACCATCCGGGTGGGCGTCGGCGAGTGGTATCACGTGCCGGCACATGTTGAGCATGCGGCTTTATTTGAAGTCGAGACCGACGAGGTCGAGTTCTGGTTTGTATAGCCCGCTCTACAGCTTATGAATCGCAGCGGCAAACCTTGATTAAGACTCCAGCAGCCGCAATATCGACAGAAACAACGCGCTATGGACAGTCACATGGAATATTTACTCGCCGTTATTCTTTTCGCTGTTTCATCCTCAGTAACACCTGGGCCAAACAACATTATGGTGATGACATCCGGCCTGAATTTCGGCATCAAGCAAAGCCTGCCGTTACTCACGGGCATATGTGTGGGCTTCACCATCATGCTGTTGCTGGTTGGTTTGGGGTTCGCCCAGCTATTTGAGCTATTCCCCAGTTTGCACTTCATCATCAAGTGCGTTGGCACGCTGTATTTGCTCTACCTGGCCTGGCTAATTGCCAAATCGGCGGGGGCGGTTACTGCCGAGCATCAAGCCAAACCCCTGACCTTTATGAAAGGTGCCTTGTTTCAGTGGGTAAATGCCAAGGCCTGGGTAGTGGCCACAGGGGCAATTGCGGCCTTCACGACCATTGGCGCGAGCTTCTACGCGCAGAACCTGACAATCGCGCTGACCTTTTTCATCGTGTCATTCCCGTGCGTGGGCGTTTGGCTGCTATTCGGCTCAATGCTTAAGAACCTGCTCAAGAGCGCGCAGAATCGTAAGCGCTTCAACTACGCCATGGCAGCCCTGCTGGTGCTATCTGTTGTGCCCGTAGTAAAAGAAATCTTCACTCAGCTCACTCAGGGTTAACCCCATGAGTCGCCGAATAATTCAGAGAGCCCCCATGATCACCTGCCACCTCCGCTATGTGCTCGACCCGCGCAAACTCAAGGAATTCGAGCATTACGGCAAGCTGTGGATTGTCCTGGTGGCGAAGTTTGGCGGCACCCACCACGGCTACTTTCTGCCATCCGAAGGAGCCAACAACATCGCTCTGGCGATGTTCAGCTTCCCCAGCCTGGCGGCGTACGAGCAGTACCGGTTGAAATCCTTTGCCGACGCCGAGTGCCTGGCGGCCTTCAAGTACGCGGAAGAGACCCAGTGCGTGATCAGCTACGAGCGCAGCTTTTTCCGCCCGGTATTTGATGCCTGACTGAACCTTAATTGCCGAGTTACGCGCATGTCCCAGCTCGCCCACTTCCAGTTACTGGCCCGCTATAACGCCTGGATGAATAACAAGCTCTTTGCCGCGGCCGGCCAGCTTTCGGCGCAGGCGCTGAGCGAAGATCGCGGGGCGTTTTTTCCGTCCATTCTCGCTACGCTCAACCATAGTGCGGTGGGCGATATCATCTGGCTCAAACGCTTTGCCGAGCACCCGGCCTGCCATGAGTTACGCGGAGCGATCAGCGATCTGCAACGACCCACAGCGCTGGACCAGTTGCTATTCGACAGCCTCGCGCCTCTGCATGCCTTACGCAGCCGGCTGGATGGGCATATCAGCGACTGGGTAAGCACGCTGCGCGAGCCGGACCTGGAGCATGTGCTGGCCTACGCCAATGTGCAGGGCGTACCGGCGCAGCGCCCCTATGCCAGCCTGATGCTGCACTTCTTCAACCATCAGACCCACCATCGCGGCCAGGCCAGCACCCTGCTGCACCAGGCCGGCCAGAACATCGGCGTGACCGACCTGCTGGCACTGATTGCCGATGTTGACGCGCACTAACACACGCCCCACCAGACAGGACGTCAGCCCATGGCCTTTAACCCAACCGAACGCCTCAGCCTGCTCGCCATCAAAGGGGTTGGCCCCACCGTGATCCAACGCCTTGAGGCGCTTGGCATCGACTCCCTGGCAAAGCTGGCTACTTACCGGGCCGAGGATATCGCCGAGATGGTCGCGGCCATGCTCGGCAGCACCTGCTGGAAGAACAGCCCGCAGGCCAGAGCGGCGCTAAATGCCGCCATCGCCCTAGCCAAAGATAGCCAATGAAGCCCCTCGCCCTGCTGCTGGTTTATCTCCCGCCGCGCGCCTTTCGCCGGGCCGCGCAGGCGCAACTGGCAAGCTGTATGCCGCCCACTGCGGCGCTGGAGCTGTGGGTCAGAACCCTGGAAATCCACCAGGCATTGCCACGCACGCGGGTGCGCCGCTCGCCTGGGGTCAATCTGCTGCTGAGTTACATGCAATGGGATTGCGCGCTGTACCGCGCCCTGCAGGAGCAGGGTATTAGCCAACAGCAGGCCGGCGCGTGGATCGAGCAGATCAACTGGCAGATCTTCGCACCGGCCAGCGCCCTGGCATTCAAGGTTTCGCGCCTGCGCAGCAGGCGTTTGCAGGCACGCCTCCAGTGGCTGCTCGATGCACTGTTCAGCCTGGTGTTTACCCGCCCCTTTCGGCGCAGCACGTTGCCTTCTGTAGAGGGCGTGGCCTTTGATGTGCAGGTGTGCCCGCTGGCCAGCTACCTGCGTGAACAAGGCGCGTCTGAGCTGACCCACTTTGCCGCGTGCAGCCTGGATTACCGCATGGCCACGGATTGGGGCGTGACCCTGCAACGCAAGCAAACTCTCGCCAGCGGCGGTGCGTACTGCGATTTCCGCTTTAGCCTGCCAGCCACGCAACTGATTGCCCGCGAGGGTGCGAGCGCTAATCGCAGCACGGAAAACTAACGTCGAACGGCATTGCGCCAGGCCCCATCTCTGACCGACAGGTCAGCCCGGAAACGCCCGGTCTGATTGATCGCTCAACAATAACCGGCCTAGACTGCCTGCATTCCGGGGGTATTCCCCCACTGATGGAGACACCGATGCCCAAGGTCGGAATGCAGCCGATCCGCCGCTCACAATTGATCGCGGCGACCCTCGAAGCGGTTGATCAGGTCGGCATGAGCGATGCCAGCATCGCCTATATCGCGCGGCTTGCCGGGGTTTCCAATGGCATCATCAGCCACTACTTTCGCGACAAGAACGGCCTGCTCGAAGCCACCATGCGCCACCTGATGCAGGCGCTTAGCGATGCGGTGCGCGAACGCCGCGCCAGCCTGCCGCCCGATCAACCACGCGAACACCTGCGGGCGATGATTGCTGGCAACTTCGATGACAGCCAGGTCAACGGCCCCGCGATGAAAACCTGGCTGGCGTTCTGGGCCACCAGCATGCACCAGCCGTCGCTACGGCGTTTGCAGCGGGTCAATGATCACCGCCTGTACTCCAACCTGTGCGGGCAGTTCCGCCGGGTACTGCCGCAGGAGCAGGCGCGCAGCGCTGCCCGTGGTTTGGCCGCTCTGATCGATGGCTTGTGGCTGCGCGGGGCGCTGTCCGGCGAAGGCTTCGACACCCAGCAAGCCATGCAGATTGCCTATGAATACCTCGACCTGAAACTCGCGCAAAGCGCATAGCCGCACCTTGCCCCCAGCACGACGCAAGCGCTGTGCTGGGTGACCGACTGGCCGTGCAACACCTCGCAACACACCCCCCGAAACCGCCGTGGCAGACAGCGGCATGTCGTGTTTGACGCGGCCCTGTCGTTTTTATTGATTGAGCGTTCAATAAAAATACTCTAGCCTGCACTGCATATCCCGCCGGCTTTCGCCCCGCGCACTGGCCGCCAACAACCAGACACGAGGACAGCGCCATGCCCCGCTTCGACGAACAGCAGCTCTACATCGGTGGCCGTTATGTAGCGGCCAGCAGCGGTGAAACCTTCGACAGCATCAACCCCGCCAACGGCGAGGTACTGGCTCAGGTGCAACGCGCCAGCCAGGCCGATGTCGAGCGGGCCGTGGCCAGCGCCAGCGAGGGGCAAAAGGTCTGGGCGGCGATGACCGCCATGCAGCGCTCGCGCATCCTGCGCAAGGCCGTGGACATTCTGCGCGAACGCAACGATGAACTGGCTGCGCTGGAAACCCTCGACACCGGCAAGCCTTTGAGCGAAACCCGCTACGTCGACATCGTCACCGGCGCCGACGTGCTGGAGTACTACGCCGGGCTGATTCCGGCCATCGAAGGCGAGCAGATCCCGCTGCGCGACAGCAGCTTCGTCTACACTCGCCGCGAACCACTGGGAGTAGTCGCCGGCATCGGCGCATGGAACTACCCGATTCAGATCGCCCTGTGGAAATCCGCCCCGGCCCTGGCCGCCGGTAACGCGATGATCTTCAAGCCCAGCGAAGTGACCTCACTGACCACCCTCAAACTGGCCGAAATCTACAGCGAGGCTGGCGTGCCGGACGGGGTGTTCAACGTGCTCACCGGCAGTGGCCGGGAAGTCGGCCAATGGCTCACCGAGCATCCGGGCATCGAGAAGATTTCCTTCACCGGCGGCACCGTGACCGGCAAGAAGGTCATGGCCAGCGCCTCCAGTTCGTCGCTCAAGGAAGTGACCATGGAGCTGGGCGGCAAATCGCCGTTGATCATCTTCGAAGACGCCGACCTCGACCGCGCCGCCGATATTGCGGTGATGGCCAACTTCTACAGCTCCGGCCAGGTCTGCACCAACGGCACGCGGGTGTTTGTGCCACGCATGCTGCAGGCGCGCTTCGAGGCCAAGGTGCTGGAACGGGTCAAGCGCATTCGCCTCGGTGACCCACAGTTTGAAGCCACCAACTTCGGCCCGCTGGTCAGCACGGCGCATATGGAAAGCGTGCTCGGCTATATCGACAAAGGCCGCAGCGAAGGCGCGCGCCTGCTGATTGGCGGCAACCGGGTGAGCGAGGGCGACTACGCCAAGGGCGCCTATGTCGCGCCCACGGTGTTCACCGACTGCAAAGATGAGATGACCATCGTCCGTGAAGAAATCTTCGGCCCGGTGATGAGCATCCTGGTTTACGACACGGAAGAAGAAGTGATCCGCCGCGCCAACGCCACCGACTATGGCCTGGCCGCTGGCGTGGTCACCCGCGACCTGAACCGCGCGCACCGAGTTATTCACCAGCTCGAAGCCGGCATCTGCTGGATTAATACCTGGGGCGAATCGCCAGCCGAGATGCCGGTGGGTGGTTACAAACAGTCCGGCGTCGGCCGCGAAAACGGCCTGACCACCCTGGCGCATTACACGCGGATCAAGTCCGTGCAGCTCGAAATGGGCGACTTCGCTTCGGTGTTCTGATCACCGGTATCCCCGAGGGAGGGCTTTAGCCGCGAAAGGTGTCGCGGCTAAAGCCCTCCCACAGATTGAATCGCCACCCGTAGCCCGGATGCAATCCGGGAGCAGTCAGCGCATTTCCCCGGAGTGTATCCGGGCTACAGGAGCTTTTATGCCCCAAGAATTCGACTACATCATCATCGGTGCCGGCTCAGCCGGTAACGTACTGGCCACCCGCCTGACCGAGGACGCTGACATCAGCGTGTTGTTGCTGGAAGCCGGCGGCCCAGATTACCGCCTGGATTTCCGCACCCAGATGCCTGCGGCCCTGGCCTTCCCGCTGCAAGGCAAACGCTACAACTGGGCTTATGTCACCGACCCCGAGCCGCACATGAACAACCGCCGCATGGAGTGCGGCCGAGGCAAGGGCCTGGGCGGTTCCTCCCTGATCAACGGCATGTGCTACATCCGCGGCAATGCCCTGGACTACGACGGCTGGGCCAAGGCAAAGGGCCTGGAAGACTGGAGTTATCTGGACTGCCTGCCGTATTTCCGCAAGGCCGAGAGCCGCGACATCGGCGCCAACGCCTACCACGGTGGCGACGGCCCGGTGTCGGTCACCACCCCGAAAAACGGCAATAATCCGCTGTTCCACGCCATGGTCGAGGCCGGCGTGCAGGCCGGTTACCCGCGCACCGATGACCTCAACGGTTTTCAGCAAGAAGGCTTCGGCCCCATGGACCGCACCGTCACCCCCCAGGGCCGCCGCGCCAGCACCGCACGCGGCTACCTGGACCAGGCACGCGACCGGGCGAACCTGAGCATCGTCACCCACGCCCTCACCGAGCGCATCCTGTTCGACGGCAAGCGCGCCACTGGCGTGGACTACCTGCTGGGCAACAGCAACACGCCGACCACCGCCAGGGCGCGCCGCGAAGTGCTGCTGTGCAGTGGCGCGATTGCCTCACCGCAGATTCTCCAGCGCTCCGGCGTCGGCCCGGCAGCCTTGCTGCGCGAGCTGAATATCCCGCTGGTGCACGAGCTGCCCGGTGTCGGCGAGAACCTGCAAGACCACCTGGAGCTGTACCTGCAATACGCCTGCAAGCAGCCGGTGTCGCTGTACCCGGCGCTGCAATGGTGGAACCAGCCGCTAATCGGCGCGCAGTGGCTGCTACAGGGCAAGGGCGTGGGTGCCAGCAACCAGTTCGAGGCCGGCGGTTTTATCCGCTCCAGCAGCGAGTTCGAGTGGCCGAACATCCAGTACCACTTCCTGCCGGTGGCGATTAATTACAACGGCAGCAACGCGGTGAAAGAACATGGCTTCCAGGCGCACATGGGCTCCATGCGCTCGCCGAGCCGTGGCCGCGTGCAGGTCACCTCCAAAGACCCGCGCCAGCACCCGAGCATCCTCTTCAACTATATGAGCAGCGAGCAGGACTGGCGCGAGTTCCGCGACGGCATCCGCATCACCCGCGAGATCATGGCGCAAGCGGCGCTGGACCCGTATCGCGGCCGCGAGCTCAGCCCCGGCATTGAGGTGCAGAGCGATGCCGAACTGGACGCCTTTATCCGCGAACACGCGGAAACCGCCTTCCACCCCTCCTGCTCCTGCAAGATGGGCGAGGATGACATGGCAGTGGTCGACGGCCAGGCCCGGGTGCACGGGATTCAAGGGCTGCGCGTGGTCGATGCGTCGATCATGCCGTTGATTACCACCGGCAACCTGAACGCCCCGACCATCATGCTGGCCGAGAAGATTGCCGACAAAATCCGTGGCCGCAGCCCGCTGCCGCGCAGCACGGCGCCTTACTACGTGGCCGGCAACGCCGCAGCACGCAATACCGCGCAACGTTCCGCCTAAATCGCCGCACGCCTCCACAAACACCGCAGCGGCCTGCCCTGCGGCGTTTGTCTTTATCTCGGCACGCGGCGATCTGCTGCTCATCGCCGCGCATTTATCCCGGCCACACCACGCGCTGCTTGAAGCAGCAGGCGAAGGGCGTCGATAATGCGCAGTTTTCAACCAGCGCCTTTGTGCGCCGCCGCCCCAACGGCCGACCGAGCAGACCATGAAAGACAGCATTCGCCACCTGATTCAGCAAGCCCTGACCCGCCTCACCGCCGATGGCGTGCTGCCGGAAGGCCTGAGCCCGGCCATTCAGGTGGAGAACACCAAGGACAAGAGCCACGGCGACTTCGCCAGCAATATCGCCATGATGCTGGCCAAACCGGCCGGCATGAAGCCGCGTGACCTGGCCGAGAAGCTGATCGTCGCGCTGCCGAGCGATGCGGCCATCAGCAAGGTCGAGATCGCCGGGCCGGGCTTCCTCAATTTCTATCAGAACACCCAGGCCCTGGCCGCGCGCCTGGACGCCCTGCTCGCCGACGCCACGCTCGGCGTGCGCAAAGCCGGCCCAGCACAGCGCGTGGTGGTCGACCTGTCGGCGCCCAACCTGGCCAAAGAGATGCACGTCGGCCATCTGCGTTCGACCATCATCGGTGACGCCGTGGCGCGGGTGCTGGAATTGCTCGGTGATGAGGTAATCCGGCAGAACCACGTGGGCGACTGGGGCACCCAGTTCGGCATGCTGCTGGCGTATATGCAGGAAAACCCGGCGGCCGCCGAAAGCGAGCTGGCCGACCTGGAAGGTTTCTACCGCGCGGCGAAGAAGCGTTTCGACGACTCTGCCGAGTTCGCCGAACGCGCCCGCGAACTGGTGGTGCAACTGCAGGCCGGCGACGCCGAGTGCCTGCGCCTGTGGCACCGCTTCAACGATATTTCCCTGAGCCACTGCCAGGCACTGTATGACCGCCTCGGGGTGAAACTGAGCATGGCCGACGTGAAAGGCGAGAGCGCCTACAACGACGACCTGGCCAACGTGGTCGCCGACCTCAACGCGAACAACCTGCTCAGCGAAAGCGACGGCGCGCAGTGCGTGTTTATGGACGAGTTCAAAAACGCCGAAGGCAATCCGCTGCCGCTGATCGTGCAGAAGGCCGGTGGCGGCTACCTGTACGCCACCACCGACCTGGCTGCCACCCGCTACCGTGCCAACGTACTTAAGGCCGACCGCGCCCTGTACTTCGTCGACCAGCGCCAGGCCCTGCACTTCCAGATGGTCTTTAGCGCCGCGCGCCTGGCGGGCTTCGTCCCGGCCAACATGCAGCTGGAGCACATGGGCTTCGGCACCATGAACGGCGCCGACGGCCGCCCATTCAAGACCCGCGATGGCGGCACGGTGAAGCTGGTCGACCTGCTCGATGAAGCCGAAGAGCGCGCCTACGCCCTGGTCAAGGGCAAGAACCCCGAGCTGGACGAAGCCGAACTACGGCAAATCGCCCGCGCCGTGGGCATTGGCGCAGTGAAATACGCCGACCTGTCCAAGCACCGCACCAGCGATTACCGCTTCAATTTCGAGCTGATGCTGAGCTTCGAAGGCAACACCGCGCCCTACCTGCTGTACGCCTACACCCGCGTGGCCAGCGTGTTCCGCAAGCTGGGCAAGGGCTTCGCAGAGATTGAAGGCTGCCTCGACCTGCAGGCCGCCCAGGAAATCGAGCTGGCCGGCAAACTCGCACAGTTCAACGAAGTGCTCGCCAGCGTGGCCGACAAGGGCGAGCCGCACCTGCTCTGCGCCTACCTGTATGACCTGGCCGGACTGTTCTCCAGCTTCTACGAGAATTGCCCGATCCTCTCCACTGAGGACCAGGCCGTGCGCAACAGCCGTCTGCGCCTGGCTGCGCTGACCGCACGCACGCTCAAGCAGGGGCTTGAGCTGCTCGGCTTGCAAACCCTGGAGCGCATGTAAGTGGCGGCACGCAAAAAGCCGGCACCCAAGCGCGGCGCCAGCCGCTACAAAGCGCCGGCAAAGAAACCCATACCGGGCTGGTTCTGGCTGGTTAGCGGTCTCGTGGTCGGTGGTTTTATGGTGTTTCTGTTCACCCTCGAACCCGGTCGCGATGAAATCAAGCGTGCCAAGGTCGAGCAGGCCCGCGTCAATCAGGCCAACAAAGCGGCGGCGGCCAAACCCGCCAGTAAAGAACCGGTAAAGCCCAAATACGACTTTTATACCCTGCTACCGGAATCCGAGGTGATTCTGCCGCCGCAAGCCATCGAGCCGCCGCCCCCTGCGCAGAAGCCGGTGACCCCGGAAGAAGCCGCGAAGATCGATGCCGCCCGTGCAGAAGCCGCGCTCAATGGCCAGGTGCCGCCCCCGCCGCCAGTAGTGGCCAAGGGTCCGGTCAGCTCGCAGTTTTTCCTTCAGGCGGGTTCGTTCCGCCGCAAGGATGACGCCGATAGCCTGCGCGCGCAGATCATCCTGCTCGGGCAGAACGTGAAGGTGGAATCCGGCACCGTGCGCGAAGAAACCTGGCACCGCGTGCTGGTCGGCCCCTTCAGCACCCGCGAACAGCTCGGTCAGGCGCAGAAATCCCTGGCGGCCAGCGGTTTCAGCAATCTGTTGTTACAGCAGCGCCAAACGCCATAACCCCCCGCCAACTCAAGCCCTGCGCCGTTGCCCGATGTATTTTGTCGGGCAGACGACGCCCCAGGGCTTGAAGCGGGCCGCCGCTGCCCCCACTTCACTCAGCATTGGGCACTTTCGCCCCCGCTGCGTGGAGACTCTTCCCTTGACCACCATCGTTTCAGTACGCCGCAACGGCAAAGTCGTCATGGGCGGCGACGGCCAGGTGTCCCTCGGCAATACCGTGATGAAAGGCAACGCAAAGAAAGTCCGCCGTCTGTACCACGGCCAGGTGCTGGCTGGTTTTGCCGGCGCCACCGCCGACGCCTTTACCCTGTTCGAACGCTTCGAAGGCCAGCTGGAAAAGCATCAAGGCCACTTGGTCCGTGCCGCCGTTGAACTGGCCAAGGACTGGCGCACCGACCGCTCGCTCAGCCGCCTGGAAGCCATGCTCGCCGTGGCCAACAAGGACGCCTCCTTGATCATCACCGGCAACGGCGATGTGGTTGAGCCCGAGCACGGCCTGATCGCCATGGGTTCCGGCGGTGGCTTCGCCCAGGCCGCAGCCATGGCCCTGCTGCAGAAAACCGAATTGAGTGCCCGTGAAATCACCGAAACCGCGCTGAACATTGCCGGCTCCATCTGTGTCTTCACCAATCAAAATCTGACTATCGAAGAGGAAGACTGCGCCGAGTAAGGCGCAGTCTTTTCTGGAGTACGCCGCATGTCCATGACGCCCCGCGAGATCGTTCACGAGCTCAACCGCCATATCATCGGTCAGGACGACGCCAAGCGCGCCGTGGCCATCGCCCTGCGTAATCGCTGGCGGCGCATGCAGCTACCCGCCGAGCTGCGCGCCGAAGTAACCCCCAAGAACATCCTGATGATCGGCCCAACCGGCGTCGGTAAAACCGAGATTGCCCGTCGTCTGGCCAAACTGGCCAATGCGCCGTTTATCAAGGTGGAAGCAACCAAGTTCACCGAGGTCGGCTATGTCGGCCGCGATGTCGAGTCGATCATCCGTGACCTCGCCGACGCCGCGATCAAGATGCTGCGCGAGCAGGAAATGGTCAAAGTGCGCCACCGCGCCGAAGACGCCGCCGAAGAGCGCATCCTCGACGCCCTGCTGCCACCGGCCCGCAGCGGCTTCAACGAAGAAGCCGCAGCAGGCGGTGACTCCAACACCCGCCAGCTGTTCCGTAAGCGCCTGCGCGAAGGCCAGCTGGACGACAAGGACATCGAGATCGAGGTCGCCGATACCCCGGCCGGCATCGAAATCATGACCCCTCCGGGCATGGAAGAAATGACCAGCCAGCTGCAGAACCTGTTCTCCAGCATGGGCAAGGGTAAGCAGAAGAGCCGCAAGCTCAAGGTCAAGGACGCCCTCAAGCTGGTGCGCGACGAGGAAGCCGCCCGCCTGGTCAACGAGGAAGAGCTGAAAGCCACGGCCCTGGAAGCTGTGGAGCAGAACGGCATCGTGTTTATCGACGAGATCGACAAAGTCGCCAAGCGCGGCAACACCGGCGGTGCCGATGTCTCCCGCGAAGGCGTGCAGCGCGACCTGCTGCCGCTGATCGAAGGCTGCACGGTAAACACCAAACTGGGCATGGTGAAAACCGACCACATCCTGTTTATCGCCTCGGGCGCCTTCCACCTGAGCAAGCCGAGCGATCTGGTGCCCGAGCTGCAGGGCCGCCTGCCGATCCGCGTCGAGCTGAAAGCCCTGACCCCGCAGGACTTCGAGCGCATCCTCACCGAGCCGCACGCCTCACTGACCGAGCAATACGTGGCCTTGCTGAATACCGAAGGCCTGGGCGTGCAGTTTGTCGCCGAAGGCATCCAGCGTATCGCCGAGATTGCCTATCAGGTCAACGAGAAAACCGAGAACATCGGCGCACGGCGCCTGCACACCCTGCTCGAACGCCTGCTGGAAGAAGTCTCCTTCAGCGCAGGCGATCTGGCCGGCCAGCAGAATGGCACGCCAATCGTGATCGACGCGGCCTACGTCAACAGCCACCTCGGCGAACTGGCGCAGGATGAAGACCTGTCGCGCTATATTCTTTAACCACCCCGCCCCCGTAGCCCGGATGCAATCCGGGGCCGCTCATCACGAAGCCCCCGGATTGCATCCGGGCTACACCGCCTCTGGAAGCGAGCATGCGCATCCCGTCCGCAATAAAACTGCACAAAGCCTCGAAAACCCTGGAGCTGCATTACGGGGCCGACGAGCGCTATAGCCTGCCCGCCGAGTTTCTGCGTGTGCATTCGCCGTCGGCGGAGGTGCAGGGCCACGGCAAGCCCATCCTGCAAACCGGCAAACTGCATGTGGGCCTGAGCAAGATCGAGCCGGCCGGCAATTACGCCCTCAAGCTGACCTTCGATGACGGCCACGACAGCGGCCTGTTCACCTGGGATTACCTCGAACAACTCGCCTTGCGCCAGAGCGAGCTGTGGAACGATTACCTCGCCACCCTGGCCGCCGCTGGCAAGTCCCGCGATCCAGACGAAAGTGTGGTCAAACTGATGCTCTGAAGCGCCCGGACGCCCTGCCGTCAGGAATTCACGTCAACGCTTCGGCTTTTCCCTCAGCGCCACGCCGCCAGCGGCAATCTGTCGCAACGCAGCAACCCGTCTAGCCCGTTGATCCCGGCCAGTTAGAGCGCATTTTCTAATCCTTCCCTGCATACTCATCGCGCACCCGGCCTGCATCGCAGCCGGCTTGCACAAATTCTCAAACTCGGGTAACCAAGTAGTTGGAAGTTTTCTCGCGCCAGGCAGCACCTGCGCCGAGGAAGATTGCGGAGCGATCCGCCCTTGGTAATCCGGGCAATACCTGGTTCATGGAATCGGTTCGAAGTCTCCCGCACCAGCGTCATGCAAGCCTGTTATTAACGCAGCAGGGTCGACGCGCAGCAGACTTGGAGCAGGTTCTAGCCCTGTGTCGCCGTGCACAGCAAGTTGCCGGTATTTCGTCTCAGGACAATGGAGCGTTGTAGATGACAGATAAGAATAATGATGACCTGAAACACCAAGCCTCCGAGAACACGTTGGGCCTTAACCCGGTGATCGGCATCCGCGGTAAAGACCTGCTCAGCTCTGCCCGTATCGTACTCAAGCAAGCCCTCAAGCAACCGCTGCACAGCGCCAAGCACATGGCCCACTTCAGCCTCGAGCTGAAGAATGTACTGCTCGGCCAGTCCGACCTGACTGCCGCTGACGGCGACCGTCGCTTTGCTGACCCGGCCTGGAGCCAGAACCCGCTGTATCGCCGCTACCTGCAAACCTACCTGGCCTGGCGCAAGGAGCTGCATGACTGGGTAGAGCACAGCAACCTGTCCGAACAGGATGCCAACCGTGGCCACTTCGTGATCAACCTGATGACCGAAGCCATGGCGCCCAGCAACAGCATGGCCAACCCGGCGGCGGTTAAACGCTTTTTCGAGACCGGCGGCAAGAGCCTGCTCGACGGTTTGTCACACCTGGCCCAAGACATCGTCAACAACGGCGGCATGCCCAGCCAGGTCAACATGAACGCCTTCGAGGTCGGCAAGAACCTCGCCACCACCGATGGCGCGGTGGTGTTTCGCAATGACCTGCTGGAGCTGATCCAGTACAAACCAATCACCGAGCAGGTGCATGAGCGCCCGCTGCTGGTGGTGCCGCCGCAAATCAACAAGTTCTACGTATTCGACCTGTCACCGGAAAAGAGCGTGGCGCGCTTTCTGCTGCGCAATGGCGTGCAGACCTTCGTGGTGAGCTGGCGCAACCCGACCAAGGCACACCGCGAGTGGGGCCTGTCGACCTATATCGAGGCGCTGAAAGAAGCCATCGACGTGGTCACCGCCATCACCGGCAGCAAAGACATCAACATGCTCGGCGCCTGCTCCGGTGGCCTGACTACCGCCTCGCTGCTGGGCCATTACGCCGCCGTGGGCGAAAAGAAGGTACACGCCCTGACCCTGCTGGTCAGCGTGCTGGATAACCGCCTGGAAACCGATGTGGCGCTGTTTGCCGATGAGAAAAGCCTGGAGCTGGCCAAGCGCCGCTCTTACCAGGCCGGTGTGCTGGAAGGCAGCGACCTGGCCAAGGTATTTGCCTGGATGCGCCCCAACGACCTGATCTGGAATTACTGGGTCAACAACTACCTGCTCGGCAACGAGCCGCCGGTGTTCGACATCCTCTACTGGAACAACGACACCACCCGCCTGCCGGCTGCCCTGCACGGCGAATTTATTGACATGTTCACGTCCAACCCGCTGATCCGTGCAGGCGCACTGGAAGTCTGCGGCACGCCGATCGACCTCAAGCAGGTCACCTGCGACCTGTTCTGCGTCGCCGGCACCACCGACCACATCACCCCGTGGGAGTCGTGCTACAAGTCGGCCAACCTGTTCGGTGGCAAGGTCGAGTTCGTGCTGTCCAACAGCGGGCACATCCAGAGCATTCTCAACCCGGTGGGCAACCCCAAGGGTCGCTACATGACCAACAGCGAAATGCCCAAGGACCCAAAAGCCTGGCAAGCCAGCTCGACCAAGCACGCTGACTCCTGGTGGCTGCATTGGCAAACCTGGCTCGGCGAGCGTTCGGGCGCACAGAAAAAAGCCCCAACCCAACTGGGCAATAAAAAACACCCCGCCGGCGAGGCAGCCCCCGGCACTTACGTTCACGAACGTTGATCATCTGCGCACTGCGCAACACTGCCCGCGGCACTGGAGGTGTCGCTCGCCCACCCGCTCGTTTGTGCGGGTGCGGCGAACCAGGCTTTGCCCTGGCGTTTCTGGAAAAGACCCGGAAGGTCTGATCCAGCGTTTTAACTGATAGGGCTTTTGCGCATGTCGCTACCTTTCGTATTCCGTACCATCGAATTGGACGGCCAGACACTCCGTACCGCGGTTCGCCCCGGTAACGGCACCATGACCCCGCTGCTGATATTCAACGGCATCGGCGCCAACCTGGAACTGGTCATGCCGTTCGTCCGTGCGCTTGACCCGGACCTGGAAGTCATTGCCTTCGACGTTCCCGGGGTTGGCGGCTCATCTACCCCCAGCACGCCCTACCGCTTTCCTGGCCTGGCCAAGCTGGCGGCACGCATGCTCGATTACCTCGACTACGGCCAGGTCAACGCCATTGGCGTGTCCTGGGGTGGCGCGCTGGCCCAGCAATTTGCCCACGATTACCCGGAGCGCTGCAAGAAACTGATCCTCGCGGCCACCTCGGCCGGCGCGGTGATGGTACCCGGCAAGCCCAAGGTGCTCTGGTGCATGGCCAGCCCGCGGCGCTATGTGCAGCCCTCCTATGGCGTGCAGATCGCCCCGGAAATCTACGGTGGCGCGTTCCGCCGCGACCCCAAGCTGGCCCTGGCGCATGCCAGTAAGGTCCGCTCCGGCGGCAAGATGGGCTACTACTGGCAACTGTTCGCCGGCCTTGGCTGGACCAGCATTCACTGGCTGCACAAGATCCGCCAACCGACGCTGGTGATGGCCGGTGACGATGACCCGTTGATCCCGCTGGTGAATATGCGCCTGCTGGCCTGGCGCATCCCCAACTCCGAACTGCATGTGATCGATGATGGCCACCTGTTTCTGGTAACCCGCGCCGAAGCTGTTGCGCCGATCATCATGAAATTCCTTGAGGAAGAGCGGCAGCGCGCCATCATGCACCCGCAGCCTGCCCCGGCACGCACTGCCGGCTAAGCGCTCCCTGGTCGAGCACACGCCATGTCGGCGCGCACTGTAGTTGTGCCCGCCGCCCGGTGCTTGACCCATTCCCGGGCACGTTGTATTACCTGAGCGTTAGCGCGCAAGAGTCTGGAACGCCTTTACGCGCACGTTGGTATAAGCCTTGCTGCTTAACGACCAACCTTGAAGTCTCACGGTTTGACGACGGAGTGTTGCTCATGCGAGACCAGCCCGCGAAACGCGCCCTGCCTGTGCGCAGCAGCGTGATGAATGCCCAGAACGCCGTGGTCGGCCTGCGTGGCCGCGACCTGCTCTCCACCCTGCGCGGCCTGGCTCTGCAAGGCTTTAAACAACCGATTCACAGCGCCAAGCATGTTGCGGCCCTGGGTGGCCAACTGGGTCGCGTGCTGATTGGCGACAAGCCGTTCAAGATCAACCCGCAAGACCCCCGCTTTGCCGACCCCACCTGGCGCGACAACCCACTCTACAGCCGTACCCTGCAAGCCTATATGGCGTGCCAGAAACAACTGAACCGCTGGATTGATGAGAGCAACCTGGATGCCGATGACCGCGCCCGCGCGCGCTTTGTCGCCACCCTGCTGGGCGATGCCCTGGCCCCCAGCAACAGCCTGATCAACCCGCAGGTGATCAAGGAGCTGTTCAACACGGGCGGCAGCAGCTTGCTCAAGGGCGCGACTCATCTGCTCGATGACCTGGTGAACAACGACGGCATGCCGAGCCAGGTCAGCAAACACGCCTTTGAAGTCGGTCGCAACCTGGCCACTACCAGCGGCGCCGTGGTATTTCGCAGCGAGATGCTGGAGCTGATTCAGTACAAGCCGATGAGCGAAAAGCAGTACGCCAAGCCGCTGCTGATCGTGCCGCCACAGATCAACAAGTACTATATTTTCGACCTCTCCAGCGAGAAGAGCTTCATCCAGTACGCGCTGAAGAACGGTCTGCAGACCTTCGTTGTCAGCTGGCGTAACCCGGACCCGCGGCACCGCGAATGGGGCCTGTCGAGCTATGTCGAGGCGCTGGAAAAGGCCATCGATGCCTGCCGTGAAATTACCGGCAGCAAGGACGTCAACCTGCTCGGCGCCTGCGCCGGCGGCCTGACCATCGCCGCCCTGCAGGGCCACCTGCAAGCCAAACGGCAATTGCGCAAAGTGGCCAGCGCGACCTATATGGTCAGCCTGCTGGACAGCCAGATCGACAGCCCGGCCATGCTGTTTGCCGATGAGTTGACCCTGGAAGCCGCCAAGCGCCGCTCCTACCAGCAAGGCGTGCTGGATGGCCGCGACATGGCGCGGGTGTTTGCCTGGATGCGCCCCAACGACCTGATCTGGAATTACTGGATCAACAATTACCTGCTCGGCAAGCAACCGCCGGCCTTCGACATTCTTTACTGGAACAACGACAACACCCGCCTGCCGGCAGCCCTGCATGGCGACCTGATCGACTTCTTCAAGCACAACCCCCTGACCCGCCCACGCGGACTGGAGGTCTGCGGTACACCGGTCGATCTGCAAAAAGTCACGGTAGACAGCTTCAGTGTCGCCGGCATCAACGATCACATCACCCCCTGGGATGCGGTCTACCGTTCGACCTTGCTACTGGGCGGCAACCGGCGCTTTATCCTCTCCAATAGCGGGCATATCCAGAGCATCCTCAACCCTCCGGGCAACCCCAAATCCAACTTTATGCAAAGCCCTGATCTTGCCAGCGACCCACGTGCTTGGTACCACGATGCCGAACACGTACAGGGCAGTTGGTGGCCGGTATGGTTGAACTGGATGCAGGAGCGCTCGGGCGAGCAGAAGGACACCTTGCTGGCCCTGGGTAACCAGAACTACCCCGCCATGGAAGCCGCCCCCGGCACCTATGTGCATGTGCGTTAAAACGCCAGTTCACGCATGCTCAGACTGGCCGCAAAGCATTGCGGCCAGGTATCTTCAGCCTTCCCGCGGCCAGAATAAGAAGACCGGATGAAAACCCGCGACAGAATCCTTGAATGCGCCCTGCTGCTGTTCAATCAGAAGGGCGAACCCAATGTATCAACCCTGGAAATCGCCAACGAACTGGGCATCAGTCCGGGCAACCTGTATTACCACTTTCACGGTAAGGAGCCGCTAATCCTTGGCTTGTTCGAGCGCTTTCAAGCCGAACTCGCGCCCCTGCTCTCGCCGCCTGAAGACGTGCAGTTGGATGTGGAAGACTATTGGTTGTTCCTGCACCTGATCGTCGAGCGCCTGGCCCACTACCGCTTCCTGTTCCAGGATCTGTCCAACCTGACCAGCCGCCTGCCCAAACTGGAGCGCGGCATGCGCCACTGGTTAAACAACCTGAAGCGCGCGTTGGCCGAGCTGTTGGCGCAGCTGCAGATCGATGGCCAACTGCAAAGCGACACCCAGTCGCTGGGTCAGCTGGTCGAGCAAATCACCCTGACGCTGCTGTTCTCTCTCGATTATCAGCGCATCATCGGCCGCGAAGGTGAGAGTCGCCTGGTGGTGTATCAGGTGATGATGCTGGTGGCTCCGCACCTGGCCGAAGAATCGCGCTACGCCGCCGAACACCTGGCGCAGCGTTATCTGGAGGATTAACAACGCGAACGCTTAAACGCAAACGCCCGGCACTTGGCCGGGCGTTTGCGTTAACTGCAGCGCGTCTTACGACTGGCTGGCAGGTGTTGCCGGTGCAGCAGGTGCAGGCGCTGCGGCAGGTGCCGGTGCAGCCGCTACCGGAGCAGCTGGCTTGGCTACTGGCTTGGCAGCAGGTTTGGCAGCGGCTTTGACGGCTGGCTTAGCAGCGGGTTTGGCCGCTGGTTTAGCCGCTGGTTTAGCCGCTGGTTTAGCCGCTGTCTTGGCGGCAGGTTTTACTGCCGGCTTCGCTGCGGCCTTGGCAACCGGCTTGGCAGCTGGCTTAGCGGCAGGTTTGGCCGCAGGTTTGGCGGCAACTTTCTTGACCGCAGGCTTGACGGACTTGACCGATACACCGGTCAGTTGCTCGATCTGCTTGGTCAGGCTTTCGACTTTGGCGTTAAGCGCTTTCACTTCATTGCGGCTCGGTACACCGAGACGCGAAATGGCATTGTTCAGACGCTTGTCGAAGGCTTCTTCCAGCTCGCCCCATTTGCCAATGGCGCGGTCTTTGACTTCATCAACGCGCGATTTGGCGGTGTCCACTTTCGTGTTCACGGTGCTTTTCACCGCGCCAACCTGCTTGTCGACTTCGCTCTTGGCTTGCTTCTCAGCTTTCTCGCCATCCTTGACCAGCGTGTCGAACAGCTTGTTGCCGTCCTTGCTGACCTTGGAGTAAGCACCCAAACCCGCCAACCAGATTTGCCGCGAGTATTTTTCTACTCCGCCGATCCAGGAAGTGGTTTGCTTTTCGGTTTTCTTCTTGACAGCCATCCTGCTCTCCTTATTTGGTACGCGCGACGTGCTCGAGCAACGCGCTCAGCTCATCCAGCTTAGCAGACAGTACTTCGACGTCTTGCTTGGATGGAATGCCCATGCGGTTCAGTGCGCTGGCCACACGGTTGTCGAAGGCTTTCTCGATCTTGTCGATCTGCACTTCAAACTTGCCTTTCACGCTGCTGACGTTGCTAGTGACAGTGCTCTTAACGCTGTCGATCTGGCTATTGGCCGCATCAACTTGTTCGTTGACCAGCTTTTTGCCTTGCTTTTCAACGCCTTCGCCACTCTTCACGAGTTCTTTGAAGTACTCGGAACCTTCCTGACCGGCTTTGGCGTAAGCGCCCAGACCAGCCAGCCAGATTTTGCGGGCATAAACTTTTGCGTCGCTCAGCACGCTGCTGCTTTCTTCAACGACGGCTTTCTTTTTAACGGCAACTTTCGACATGGTGCACCTCACTCTAAGTGTTTCGAGGAAACGCCCACGGACTGTAGGCTTAGGTGCACGGTATCGATGAAAATTAGAAACCGCATACTAAGCATGCGAAAAATTGCAGAAGCCACGCTCAACAACCGATCAGCAACGGCCGTAAACCTCAGGCCTGCAGATTCTTGTCCAGCACCTCTTCGATCTCACGCTTGATGCTGCTGCTCATGGCTGACAGCAGCAGGCCCAGACTGAGCTGCACGCGCACGCTGTGCTCATGCACCTCAATACGCCCATCCGCGCCGCTGCGCTTGAACTCCAGCGTGTCGCCATTCCAGCGGTAGCGCACATCGTATTCACGAGCCAGGCGCTCGGCCAATTGTTCGGCTTTCTCCCGGGCGAGCTCGCGCCCCAGGGAATGGGGGCGTTCGACGGTGATCTTGGCCATGGCATTTCTCCTCGCCAGTTAACTGCGACCTTAAGTCGCTGCGACTATAGCAAGCCTGCACGGCGCAAGCTGCAGGCAACGCCAGGGGTGATCAGCCGACACGAGTTGCCGTTTGCCACGCAAGGCCCAAACCCAGCGGAGCTTTTTGGGTTTAGAATGGCCGCCACTTTGATTCAGCCTCTCTGTTTAGGAAAAGGCACGATGAACGACCCGCGCAACAGCAGCGACAGCGAACCCACCACGCACTTTGGTTTCCAGAGCGTGCCGGAAAGTCAGAAGGCCGAGAAAGTCGCCGAAGTCTTCCATTCGGTGGCCACCAAGTACGACCTGATGAACGACGTCCTGTCCGGCGGCATGCACCGCCTATGGAAGCGCTTCACCATCGAACTGTCCGGCGTACGCAGCGGTAACCGGGTATTGGATATCGCTGGCGGCACGGGCGACCTGACCCGCAAGTTCTCCCACCTGGTCGGGCCAACCGGCGAAGTGGTATTGGCGGATATCAACGAATCGATGCTGTGCGTCGGCCGTGATCGCCTGCTCGACAAGGGCGTGGCCGGCAACGTCAGCTTCGTTCAGGCCGATGCGGAAAAGCTGCCCTTCCCGGATAACCACTTCGACGTGGTGACCATCGCCTTCGGCCTGCGCAACGTCACCCATAAAGAAGATGCCATCCGCTCCATGCTGCGGGTGCTCAAGCCCGGCGGCCGTCTGCTGATTCTGGAGTTTTCCAAGCCGTCCAGCCCGCTGCTGTCGAAGTTCTACGACGCCTACTCGTTCAAGTTCATGCCATTGGCCGGCAAGCTGATCACCAACGATGCGGAAAGCTACCGCTACCTGGCTGAGTCGATCCGCATGCACCCGGATCAGGACACACTCAAGGCGATGATGGTCGAAGCCGGCTTCGAGCGCGTGACCTTTCACAATATGACCGGCGGCATCGTCGCCCTGCACCGCGGCATAAAACCCTGATGTTACTGACCGGGCTGCTGGCCGGGGTCGAAACCGGTCTCAATCGTGTGCTGACCATGGACAGCACGGCGCTGCCACGCCTGGCACGCTTGAGCGGCCGGGTGATCGCCGTGGACTGCCCGGCGCCGAAACTGCAGCTGTTTATTCTGCCCTCTGCCAGCGGCCTGCAACTGGCCGCGCAATGGGCGGGCGAAGCCGATTGCCGCTTGCGCGCTCCCGCAGCCAGTCTCCTGCGCCTGGCCAGCAGCAAGGACAAGACCAGCGTCCTGCACAGCCCCGAGGTCAGCCTGGAAGGTGACAGCGCGGCCTTGCTGGAACTCGCCGGCATCCTGCAAGACCTGGAGCTGGACTGGGAATACGAACTGTCGCGCTGGCTTGGCCCGGTTGGCAGCCAGTTGCTCGGCGGCCATTTGCGCAGCCGCGCCAACTGGACCCGCCAAACCCTCGACAGCCTGCGCCAGAATCTGGCCGACTACCTCAGCGAAGAATCCCGCAGCCTGGTTGGCCAACGCGAAGCCGATGCGCGCTTTGCCGAACTGGACCAACTCAAGCTGTCCCTCGACCGACTCGACGCGCGCATCGAGCGCCTCGCCCAACGCCATAAGCCCACCGCATGAAGCTGCTTGCCGTTCGTCGCCTGTTGCGTATCCAGCGCGTAGTCATCCGCTACCAGCTGGACGATCTGTTATTCGCCCTGCCACTGCCGTTCTGGGCGCGCCTGCTGAGTTACATCCTGCCGTGGCGCTGGCTGCCACGGCGCGACTTGCTGCTGTCACGCGGCGCACGCCTGCGCCTGGCGCTGGAAGAGCTGGGGCCGATCTTTATCAAGTTCGGCCAGCTGCTCTCCACCCGCCGCGACCTGCTGCCGCCGGATATCGCCGATGAACTGGCCAAGCTGCAGGATCAGGTGCCGCCTTTCGACCCGGCGAAATCACAGGCGCTGATCGAGTCCCAGTTGGGGGCCAAGGTCAGCGAGGTGTTTGCCCGTTTCGATGCGCAACCTTTGGCTTCGGCGTCTGTTGCCCAGGTGCATGCCGCCCAGCTGAGAAGCGGCGAAGAAGTCGTAGTCAAAGTGATTCGCCCAGGGCTAAAGCCGGTGATCGAGCAAGACATCGCCTGGCTGTTTCTGCTGGCCAAACTGGCGGAAAAATCTTCCGCCGATGCACGCCGCCTGCGCCCGGTGGAAGTGGTCAGCGATTACGAGAAGACCATCTACGACGAACTCGACCTGCTGCGCGAGGCGGCCAACGCCAGCCAGTTGCGACGTAACTTCGACGGCTCGCCCCTGCTCTATGTGCCGCAGGTGTACTGGGACTATTGCCGACCGAAAGTGCTGGTCATGGAACGCATCTACGGCATTCAGGTTACCGACCTGGCGACCCTGGCCGACCAGCGCACCGACATGAAACTGCTGGCCGAACGCGGCGTGGAGATTTTCTTCACCCAGGTGTTCCGCGACAGCTTTTTCCACGCCGACATGCACCCCGGCAATATCTTTGTCAGCACCCGCACGCCGTGGAACCCGCAGTACATTGCCATCGACTGCGGCATCGTCGGCAGCCTCACCGCTGAAGATCAGGACTACCTGGCGCGCAATCTGATTGCCTTCTTCAAGCGTGATTACCGCCGCGTGGCGCAACTGCACATTGATTCGGGCTGGGTGCCGGCAGAAACCAAGATCAATGATTTCGAGGCAGCGATCCGTACGGTGTGTGAGCCGATCTTCGAGAAGCCACTGAAGGACATCTCCTTCGGCCAGGTGCTGCTGCGTCTGTTCCAGACCGCACGACGCTTCAATATGGAAGTGCAGCCGCAGTTGGTACTGCTGCAGAAGACCCTGCTGAATATCGAAGGCCTCGGCCGCCAGCTCTACCCGGATCTCGATCTGTGGAGCACCGCGCAACCTTTCTTGGAACGCTGGATGCGCGAGCGCATCAGCCCGCTGCAACTGCTGCGTAACCTGCAACTGCAAGCCGAGCAAGTGCCGCATCTGTCGCAAATCGCCCGGGAAACCCTGGAGCGGCTCAACCAGCAGCCCGCACAACGTCAGGAGCAGCCCGCGGTTACGCAGCAGTGGCCGGCACGCTTGCTGGGCGCCGCACTGATTGCCGGCGCCGCCAGCCAGGGCCTGAGCTTGACGCTGCTGGCCTGGCCGAGTTGGCTAATGGTCGTAGGCGGCATCTATCTGGTGCTACGCCGATAGCCACGCTCGGCATGCGCTGGCACACTAGCTTTCTGAAACAAGCGGCCCGAGATGGGCGGAACTCGTAATGACTGACTGGCTCGACGACATCAACTGGAACGAAGACGGCTTGGTACCGGCCATCGCCCAGGATCATAAAACCGGCCGTGTGCTGATGATGGCCTGGATGAACCGTGAAGCCCTGGGCCTGACTGCCAGCGAGCAACGCGCCATCTACTGGTCGCGCTCGCGTGGCAAGCTGTGGCGCAAGGGCGAAGAGTCCGGCCATGTGCAGAAGCTGCATGAACTGCGCCTGGATTGCGACGCCGATGTAATCATCATGAAGGTCGAGCAAATTGGCGGCATCGCCTGCCATACCGGCCGGGAAAGCTGCTTCTATCGGGTGTTCGAAAACGGCAGCTGGAAAACCGTCGACGCGGTGCTCAAAGACCCGCACGCCATCTACCACGCAGGACACACACATGAGTGACACGGCCATGAGCGACACCCTGAACCGCCTGGCCGAGGTGCTGGAGTCGCGCAAAGGCGCGTCCGCCGACAGCTCCTATGTCGCCAGCCTGTACCACAAGGGCCTGAACAAGATTCTGGAAAAGGTCGGTGAGGAGTCGGTGGAAACCATCCTCGCGGCCAAAGATGCAGCCGTCAGCGGTGATTGCAGCGATGTCATCTACGAAACCGCTGATTTATGGTTCCACAGCCTGATCATGCTCGCCGCCCTCGGCCAGCACCCCCAGGCCGTGCTGGACGAACTGGATCGCCGCTTCGGCCTGTCCGGCCACGCGGAAAAAGCGGCGCGACCACAAAACTGATAGTCCATTTACTACGGAGTACGCATCATGGGATTTGGTGGCATTAGCATCTGGCAACTTCTGATCGTCCTGCTGATCGTGGTCATGCTGTTCGGTACCAAGCGCCTCAAGGGCCTGGGCTCGGACCTGGGCGACGCAATCAAGGGCTTCAAAAAATCCATGGGCAGCGAAGAAGACAAACCGGCCGTGGAAGAGCCCAAAGGCCAGACCATCGACGCCCAAGCGCGCAAGGTCGAAGAACCGGCGAAAAAAGACTAAGCCATGTTCGATATCGGCTTTACCGAACTGCTGCTGGTTGGCATCGTCGCCCTGGTTGTTCTGGGCCCCGATCGCCTGCCCGGCGCCGTGCGCACGGCAGGTTTATGGATCGGCCGGATCAAGCGCAGCTTCAGTTCGATCAAGGCTGAAGTGGAGCGAGAAATTGGCGCGGACGAAATCCGCCGGCAACTGCACAACGAACAGATTCTTGACCTTGAGCGCGAAATGAATGCGGCCAAGCAAGCACTCAACTCGCCGCTCAGCAGCCTCACCGAAACAGCCACGACAGCCGCTACCGCAACTGAAACCAGCAGCCAGGATAAAAGCCCGCAGCCATGAGCCGACCATCGGACAGCGATCAGGAAATGCCCCTGGTCTCCCACCTGACTGAGCTGCGTACACGCCTGCTGCGCATCGTAGGCGCCGTATTCCTGCTGTTTGCCGGGCTGTTCTACTTCTCCCAGGACATCTACGCGCTGGTCGCCGCACCGCTGCGTGCCTATTTGCCGGAAGGCGCGACGATGATCGCCACCGGTGTGGCCTCGCCGTTTCTCACGCCGTTCAAACTGACCTTGATGGTTGCGCTGTTTCTGGCCATCCCGATCATCCTGCACCAGATCTGGGGCTTTATCGCGCCCGGGCTGTACAAGCACGAGAAACGCATCGCCATCCCCCTGCTGATCTCCAGCATTCTGCTGTTCTATGCCGGCATGGCTTTCGCCTATTTTGTGGTGTTCCCGATCATGTTCGGCTTCTTCGCCAGCGTGACCCCGGAAGGCGTGGCGATGATGACCGACATCGGCCAGTACCTGGATTTCGTCCTCACCCTGTTCTTCGCCTTTGGTGTGGCGTTCGAAATCCCGATTGCCACCTTCCTGCTGATCTGGATTGGCGTGGTCGATGTCGCCACCCTGCGCAAAAGTCGCCCCTATGTGGTGGTGGGCTGCTTTGTCGTCGGCATGGTACTGACGCCGCCCGACGTGTTCTCGCAGACCCTGCTGGCCCTGCCCATGTGGCTGCTGTTCGAAACCGGATTGCTGTTTGGCGCCATGGTCAAACGCCGCGCCGAGCAGGAAGCCGACGAGGCCGACAGCGAAGAAGCCCCCAGCGATCAACCGCCTGCTGCACAACCGTGAACCTGCTGCTACTGGAAGACGGCGACTTTGTCGCCGATGACCGTGTGTTGCTCACTGGCCGGCGCCTCAAGCATTTGCAGGAAGTACACCGCGCTACAGTCGGCGACAGCCTGCGCGTTGGCCGCCTGAATGGCCTGATGGGCAGCGGCCAGTTGCTGCGTCTGGATGCCGAGCACGCCGAGCTGTCGGTACTGCTTGACCAGCCCGCGCCGGAAAAACTGCCCATCACCCTGCTGCTGGCCCTGCCCCGGCCGAAGATGCTGCGCCGGGTGCTGCAAACGGTCAGCAGCATGGGCGTGCCCAAACTGATTCTGCTCAACAGCTACCGGGTGGAGAAAAGCTTCTGGCAAACCCCTTTTCTCGAACCGGCGGCGATTCGCGAACAGTTGATTCTCGGCCTGGAGCAGGCCCGCGATACGCGGCTGCCCGAGGTGCTTATCGAAAAGCGCTTCAAGCCCTTTGTCGAAGATCAACTGCCCGCCATTGCGGCTAGCACCCTTGGCCTGACCGGCCACCCCGGTGATTTCCCGCCCTGCCCACGGGCCGTCGAACAGCCGGTGACCCTGGCCATCGGCCCGGAAGGCGGCTGGATCCCCTTTGAGGTGGAAAAGCTGCAGCAAGCCGGCCTGCAACCCGTGCAGCTGGGCGTACGCATTCTGCGGGTGGAAACGGCGGTCACCGCGCTGCTGGCGCGCTTGTTTTAACCAGGCATCCGCGTCCTATAACGCCTGCTTATCGTGCCAATGCGCCGGCAGTAGCTGCCCCTTATGCGCCGGCGCCTCATCCAGCGCCACATCGCGCGCGTCCAGCGGTTCACCACATTCCGAACACACCAACACCCCCTGCATCGGTTGACCGCAACTGCGATGGATGTGGCGGATCGGCGCACCCTCAGGGCCGCTCATATGGCGGTCGCCCCAGTGGACCAGGGCCATGATGGCTGGATACAGATCGCGGCCCTTGGCACTTAGGCAGTATTCCTCGCGCAACGGCCGCTGCTGATACGCCACCTTGTCCAACACGCCGCTCTCCACCAGTTTTTTCAGACGCTCGGCCAGCACATGGCGGGTGATGCCCAGGCGCTTCTCGAACTCGTCAAAACGGCGGATACCGAGAAAACTCTCGCGTAGCACCAGCAAGGTCCAGCGGTCACCCACCACCGACAAGGTGCGGGCCAGGGAGCAGGGTTGCTGCTCAAGTTCTTCCCAACGCATGCGCCATTCTCCCACTGCAATGACGGTACGATAGCTTGACAGGTTCCAAAATGGAACCGACTATCTAGCCAAGTTCCAAAATAGAACTGTGGAGAATTCTAATGACCGAACGCAAAGCAATTCTGGTAGTCGGCGCCGGTGACGCCACCGGCGGCGCCATCGCCAAACGCTTCGCCCGTGAGGGTTATGTCGCCTGTGTGGCCCGGCGTAACGCCGAAAAACTAGAGCCGCTAGTGGCCGAAATTGAAGCGACCGGTGGCCGTGCGCGCGCCTTTGGCTGCGATGCACGGATGGAGGAACAGGTGGTCGGGATGTTCGCCACCATCGAACGTGAAGTCGGCCCGCTGCACGCGGTAATCTTCAACATCGGCGCCAACGTGCAGTTTTCCATCACCGAAACTACCGAGCGGGTTTACCGCAAAGTCTGGGAAATGGCCGCGCTGGCGGGCTTTCTGACCGGCCGTGAAGCCGCCAGGGTCATGCTCCCGCGTGGGCAAGGCACGATCATTTTCACCGGGGCAACCGCCTCGCTGCGCGGCAGCGCCACCTTCAGCGCCTTCGCCAGCGCCAAATTCGCCTTGCGTGCCCTGGCCCAGAGCATGGCCCGTGAACTGGGGCCCAAGGGCATTCATGTCGCGCACCCGATCATCGACGGCGCCATCGACACGGCATTTATCCGCGACACCTTCCCCGAGCTGTACAAACGCAAAGAGCAGGACGGCATCCTCAACCCGGCGCACATTGCCGATACCTACTGGCAGATCCATTGCCAGCCGCGTGACTGCTGGGTGCATGAGCTGGATCTGCGTCCCTGGACGGAAAAATTCTAGACCCCAGCACCGCCCTCGAACCAGACAACAGGACATCCCATGAACAAGACCGTAGCGTTCTTTTTCGACTTCGGCAGCCCGGCCAGCTACCTGGCCTGGACCCAACTCCCGCGCATTGCCGCACAAACCGGCGCACAAATCGCCTGGAAGCCCATGCTCCTGGGCGCAGTGTTCAAGGCAACAGGCAACCAGTCGCCGGTGATGATTCCAAGCAAGGGCCGCTGGATGCTGCAGGACCTGGCCCGCTTCGCCACACGTTACGGCGCCGCCATGCAGTTCAATCCGAGCTTCCCGATCAACACCCTGACCCTGATGCGCGGCGCAGCCGGTTATCTGGGCACGGCGCAGTTCGACCACTACGTCAAAGCCGTGTTCGAGGCGTTGTGGGTACAGCAGAAAAACCTCGGCAAGCCTGAGGTGGTCGCCGAGGTACTCCGCGCAGCGGGCTTCGACCCGGCCGAATTCGAGCGTCTGGTCAACGACGAGGCGGTCAAAGAACGCCTCAAGGCCACCACCGAAGAAGCCATCAAGCGCGGCGTATTTGGCGCGCCAACCTTCTTTATCGGTGATGAAATGCACTTCGGCCAGGATCGCCTCGACTTTGTCGCCGAGGCGCTGAACACCCGCTAAACCCTAGCTTTCCAGCAGGAACGTCACCGGCCCGTCGTTGACCAGATGCACCTGCATATCAGCGCCGAACTGGCCGGTGGCAACCTGCGGATGCTTGGCGCGGGCCTGGGCTGCCAGCAAGTCGAACAACTCGGCGCCCAGGGCCGGCGGCGCGGCGCTGGAAAAGCTCGGACGCAAACCGCCCTTGGTATCAGCCGCCAGGGTGAATTGCGAGACCAGCAGCAGGCCACCGCCGATATCGCTGAGCGACAGGTTCATCTTGCCCGCAGCATCGCTGAATACCCGGTAGTTGAGCAGTTTGTGCAGCGCTTTTTCGACACTGGCGGGCGTGTCCTGCGGCTCGACCCCGACCAACGCCAGCAAGCCCTGATCAATCGCGCCCACCACCTCACCCGCCACTTCCACCCGGGCCGCGCGCACCCGCTGAATCAATGTCTTCATGCTTCGTCCGGCGCCAGGTTGAGCAAGCGGTGGGCCAGTTCATCGGCGGCACGCACCAGCGCGTCGGTGATGCCGACCTCGGCGGCCGAATGACCGGCGTCGCGGATGATCTGCAGCTCGCTGTTGGGCCACACCTGATGCAGCGCCCAGGCGTTGTCCAGCGGGCAGATGACGTCATAGCGGCCATGCACGATCACCCCCGGCAGATGGGCAATCTTCGGCATATCGCGCAGCAACTGGTCCGGTTCAAGGAAGGCGTTGTTGACGAAGTAATGGCACTCGATGCGGGCGATCGACAGCGCGCGGTGGCTGTCAGTGAAGCGATCGACCACCTGCGAATTGGGGCGTAAGGTCGCGGTGCGGCCCTCCCAGGTCGACCAGGCTTTGGCCGCGTGCATCTGGGCAATCTGGTCGGGCCCGGTCAGGCGCTTATAGAACGCCTGCACCAGGTCGCCGCGTTCATCGGCCGGGATCGGTGCCAGATAATCTTCCCAGTAATCCGGGAACAAACGGCTGGCGCCCGCCTGGTAAAACCAACTGATTTCCTGCGGCCGGCAGAGAAAAATACCGCGCAGGATCAACCCGTGTACACGCTCGGGATGAGCCTGGGCGTAGGCCAGGGCCAGGGTCGAACCCCAGGAACCGCCAAACAGCACCCACTTATCAATACCGAGCTGCTCGCGGATCACTTCCATATCGGCGATCAGCGCCTGGGTGGTGTTGTTTTCCAGACTGGCGTGGGGGGTGGAGCGCCCACAACCACGCTGGTCAAACGTGACAATGCGGTACAGGTTCGGGTCGAAATAGCGCCGGCTGGCGGCATCACAACCCGCGCCCGGGCCACCATGAATAAACACCACGGGCAGACCGTCCGGCGAACCGCTTTCGTCGACATACAGCACATGCGGCGACTGCACCGCCAGCTCATGACGGGCGTAGGGTTTAATCTCCGGATACAAGGTCTGCATGGCATGCTCCTGAATAGATGCGTAGCGTTGACGGCCTGACACGTGTCGCTCCCGGCCAACACTCTGCCGGGCATCATAACCATGAAACAGGAGTTGAGCATGCCAACACGGAAATTAGCCCTCGCTTTACTGGTGTTTTGCACCCTAGCCACGGGCTGTGGCGGCAAAAATGACCCGCAAGCAGCGCTGGAAGCAGCCGTGCAACAGCTACAAGACAATCTAGAAGCGAAGAACAACAGCGCGGTGCTCGAGCAGTTACATCCACAATTCTCTGCTCAGCAGCAGTTCGACCGTGAGTGGGCAAAACGCACCATGTTGCTGCTGTTTATGCGCCACAAGAACGTCGAAGTGCTGGCCCTGAGTAAAGCCAGCTACGTGCATGAGACCTATCGTGAAAAAGGCTTTACCGAGGCCCAGGTCGCCCTGATCGGCGCGGAAAATCTGTTTCCTGACAGCGCCCGGCATTTCACTGTGGAGATGGAGTGGTGGCTGGAGGGCGATGAGTGGAAGCTGGCGCGCTTGAGCTGGCAATAACGATACGGCACACCACAACTGCAGGCTGGAGCACGCAGCCATGGCAAGGCCCGCTTGCTCAGCCTTGGTTCAGCACAGCATTATGCTTATCCTCAATGCCCAACCTAATTTCGCCGGAGTCTCTCTATGGGGTCGTTCGTGTACAACCTTACCGCCTTTGTCATTTTTGCCCTGGATATCTGGGCGATCATCCACGTGGTGAGAAGCCAGGCAGATACCCTGAAAAAAGTGCTCTGGGTGGCGCTGATTGCTTTTCTCCCGGTGCTCGGCTTGATCATCTGGGCACTGACCGGCCCACGCGCCAGCCCGCGCGCTTAAGCGTTCGTCAAACGGGCAAGCAATCCACTAGGTGCAACACCGTGCTCGTCCGGCTCATCCCCTGTCACTATTTGCTGAGGTGCGGGGTTCTGCCAAAGCATTCTGCAACACATTAAAGAGGCTCAGCGCCCGAACTGGCCTCTCTACTGGCGCCGGACAGTCGCCGGCAGCGCTAGAAAACCAATAAATGAACCCTGCCTGTCTAGCGCTGCTGCGTCATCTCGGCATCGCTGCGACGCCAGATCAGCTCACTGGTGTCATAGCCACGGCTGCGCGCCTCTTCGAGCAATGTCGTGCGGGTTTGCGCGCCGAGTTGCTGATCACGTGTCAGCAGCCAGAGGTAGTCGCGATTGGGGTGCCCGACCAACGCCGCCTGGTAATCCTCATCCAGATAGAGCACCCAGTACTCTCCCTTGGTCAGTCCCGGCAACAGACTGCTGGCCCAGTTATCGAACTGCACCCACAACTTGCTGGTTTCTCCGGCAACCTGAGGCACGGCCTGGCCCTTTACCTGCTGCATTTCGCCATCGAGGGTGAGGCAGCGATTGGTCACACCTAGCGCGCCGCCGTCCTGCAGTTCGTAGAGCGCCTCGGACTGCGCACAGTCACGCTGGAAAAACATCGGCAAGCGCGCCTGCTCGTACCAGGTGCCCTGATAGCGCTGCAGATCGACCTGCTTGACGGTTTTCGGTGGGACTACGCCCGTGCCGGAGTTGGCGCAACCCGCCAACACTGCCGCAGCGGCCAACGCCGCGAGCAAACGCATCACTTCAGCCCCTTGCCGGAAAACATCATGACCTTATCACCGGCGTACTGCACACTGATAAAGCGCTGTTCATCACCCCAGGTACAACTGGACATGCCCAGGGCGCCCGAGCATTCAGCCGGGCGACCAAGCAAGCTTTCAACCTCGTCCTTGCCCATGCCCGCCTTGAGCTGAGCGTAATTGTCCTGGTTGACCTTGCTGCAGGCAGCCAGCAGCACACAGCCGGCGAGTAGTGCGACGATTCGCAGAGACATGGGAAACTCCTGAGAAAATGTCCAAGACCAGCTTGGCATAGCAATGCCGAACGTGCCTGGTTGGACGCTAAAAGCGCGAGCCCGGTTCCAGCAGGAAGGCAGATTCCTCGGCGCTACTGACGCGGCCAAGAATCTGATTGCGATGGGGAAACCGGCCGAAGCGGGCAATCACCCGCTGGTGGCGCACGGCATAATCCAGGTAGCCGGCAAACAGCTCGCGCTCACTGGCAGCGGCCTGCTCATGCAAACCCTCAAACAACTGTACGGCGTGGTTTTGCAGCGTCAGGTCTTCGCCATGCTCCAGCACCAGATAGGCAAATACCCGCTGAATGGGTGGCAGGCGCTGGTCCCAGCCCAACGTCAGCCCATGCAGCACCATTGGCCGGGCCAGCAGGTCGCCGGCAAAGGCCTTGGGGGTGTCGCGAAAGATCATGCGTGGCAGCTGGTCCAGCAACAACAAGCTCGCCAGCCAGCCCTCAGGCTCGGTTAGCCAGTCTTGCAACTGGCCCGCCAGGGCTTGCTCCACCAAGTCGCCAAACTGCTCGCGGGCCTGTTCATCCTGGCTATCCTGCTTGCCAAACCAGAGTCGCCCACGGCTGGCTGCCACCTCGGCAGCCGCAGCAGCAGGGCCGAACCACCAGTTGAGCAACGGCTGCCAGGGCTGCATCGGTTACTCCCGGTGGTAAGCGCTGATGCGCAATACTTCTTCCTTGGAGCCAAGGAACACCGCCACCCGCTGGTGCAAGCTTTCCGGCTGGATATCGAGGATGCGCTGCGTGCCGTTGGTGGCCACGCCGCCGGCCTGCTCAATGATCATCGCCATTGGATTGGCTTCGTACATCAACCGCAGCTTGCCCGGCATTGACGTGTCGCGGCTGTCGCGTGGGTACATGAACACGCCACCGCGGGTAAGGATACGGTGCACATCGGCCACCATCGCGGCCACCCAGCGCATGTTGTAGTTCTTGCCCAACGGGCCGTCTTCACCCGCCAGCAGTTCGCTGACATAGCGCTGTACCGGGGCTTCCCAGTGGCGCTGGTTGGACATGTTGATGGCAAATTCCTTGGTCGCTTCCGGCACCTTGATGTTGTCGTGAGTCAGCACAAAGCTGCCCAGCTCGCGGTCCAGGGTAAAGCCTTTGACGCCTTCGCCCAGGGTCAGCATCAGCATGGTCTGCGGGCCATAAATGGCATAACCGGCGCACACCTGCTCGGTGCCAGGCTGGAGGAACGCCTCCTCACCCAGATCGCCTTCAGCACCATTACGGTCCGGACAACGCAGCACCGAGAAGATGGTGCCGACCGAGACGTTGACGTCGATGTTGCTGGAGCCGTCCAGCGGATCGAATACCAACAGGTAGGCGCCTTTCGGGTATTTGCCGGGAATCTGATAGGCGTTGTCCATTTCCTCGGACGCCATGCCGGCCAGGTGACCACCCCACTCGTTGGCTTCCAGAAGGATTTCGTTGGAGATCACGTCGAGCTTCTTCTGCACTTCGCCCTGGACGTTTTCAGTACCCATGCTGCCCAAGACACCGCCCAACGCACCCTTGGAAACCTGATGGCTGATTTCCTTACAGGCCCGTGCGACAACCTCGATAAGAAAACGCAGATCGGCTGGGGTGTTGTGGCTGCGGGTCTGTTCGATCAGATAGCGGCTGAGGGTAACGCGGGACATGACAAGGCTCCGGAGAGGAATAAATTGCGCGCAGTTTACTCCTAATGGGCCGGTAGCGCCTCACACTACCGACCCAACTGACTTACCAGTCCAGTGCGAGAGACACGCTCAGCCCTTGCTGGCTTTGCTCGTCAGACTGGCTGTAGCTGTAATCGCCACGCAGAGTGAGATCTCGCGTCAACTGATGGCTGAGGCCAACAGTGGCGCTGTCGAGTTTGTCGCCCGGGGTATAGCCCTGCAGCTCGAAATCGATTCCCGGCAAGCTGTTCAGCTCAGAACGCAGCTTGCTGGTGTCATCCTCGTACTCGCGTTCATGGCTGTACTCGGCAAACACTGCGGTCTGCGGGCTAAGCTGGTAACGCCCCTGAACACCAGCCCCCAGGCGGCGGGAATCACGCTGCTGGTCATCAAAGGTCAGCGCGGTGGAGCGGCTGCCATCTTCGGCGTAGCCATCAACATCGATCTCTACATAATCGGCGCTAAGGAACGGACTCAGGTGCCACTCGCTGCCCGGTTGAGCGATGTCATAGCCGAAACGGGCACTTGCTGCCCATAGATTGCCGTCGGTATCGCCCTTCTCCGTCCGCTCAACCTGGCCCAGACGGAAAGAGCGCTCAAGATTGTCGTAGTCCAGGCTGCCGGCACTTAATGCCAGATTCGCCCACCAGCGATTCTCCTGATACTGGGCAAACGCCGTGGCCATGTAGCTATTCAGGTCGTAATCCGAATTGGCCGCGCCTGCTTCTAGATCCTGGCCGTACAGGCCCAGTGCCACACCGACTCGCCAGGCGTCGTCCAGACGATAGCTGCCACCCAGGTTAAGGCTGTAGCCGTCGCCGTCAGCGCTGCTGGAGTTGTCCTGGCTGTCGAAATCCTGCTGCTGACCGCTACCCGCAACAAAAGCGCGCCACTGTCCAACCGGCTGCCAGGCGTACCAATCGGCTTGCCACTGGCTACGCAACTGGCCCTGATGCGCCCGCAGGTTGCCCAGCGCCATTTCCGGCAGCAGGCTCAGCTCTTGTGAGGCACTGAGTAGCGAGTTGGCGTAATCGGCAGCAATCTGCTGCACGGCAGTGGTCGGATGGACACCGTCGTTAAACATCAATTTGCTTGGGTCTGGCGTGGCGCTGTTAATGCCCCAGGTGGTGTTGACGCTGGTACAACCGTTAAAGCAGGTGCCTGTCAGGTTCTGAGTGGCATCGAAGCCAAAAGCGCCCGGCATGGCGAGCACCTCGGTGACCAGCAACGGCAAATTCAGCGGAATGATATTGGCATTGACGCCGCGCAGTTGACTGACCAGCTCAGTATTCAGATCAGTCGCCAAGCCACTGATAAAACTGTTGCCGCCGCCAAGAGCCGGGGTATTACCCACGTCAGGCAGCAGCGAAACCATGATGTAACGCGCCCCTGCCGCTTGCAGGGCTTCAACGCTGTCAACCAACCGGCCAGCCGCAGCCTGGGCTTGCGCAGTATTCAGAACTCGCCCCTGAAGGAAGTCGTTGCCACCACCGTTCACGTAGTACAGGGCATTGCGATCAAGGCTTACACCGCGGTTGGCCAGGTCCACCAGGAAACCGTCACGAGTCCGCGAACCGGCAACCGAGCCGCCTGCCTGGGTGATCGAGTCAAGAATCTGGTCCGTGCGATAACCACCCACCGCCCAGTTATTGCCGTCAGCCAGGCCATTGCTCTGGAACACCGAAGAGGTCGAGGGTGACTGCACACCAAGCCCCAGCAGCTCGCCGAGCAACATGGGTGACGTTTTGCCGTATACCTCGCCACTGGCATTGGTGAAAAGCGGGCCAACCCGGTTGGTGAAACGCTGAGTTTGAGTAGACGGGTTAGCTGAATCTGGGAATTGCCCGGCATCGCTCAGGCTATCGCCGAACACATACAGCCCGCTGTAGGGGGCTGCAGACAGGGTAGGAGCTACGGCAGCCATGCAGCAGGCTACTGCCAACGGAGTTAGAAGACGCTTCACGAATCACCTTTGGATTTTTTGTTAGTGGCTTATATCGAAAAAGAACTTAATCAGATTTGTGACTGAATGCACGCGTAAACATCGGCCTTCACCCATTTGGGTGAGGCCCTTACGAATGCCCGGCCAGCGCGCACACCCGATTGCGCCCCTCATGCTTGGCCTGATAGAGCGCCGCGTCGGCCGCCTGTAACAACTCATCAAGCACCAGCCCCTGCTCAGGCCACAGCGCCAGACCAGCGGACAGGGTTACATAGCGCGCGCCGCCACGGGTTGGCAGTGGGTGCGCGGCCAGCTCGCGACAGATGGTCTCCAGCCGTGCGCGGGCTTCAGGGCCATCGGCACGCGGCAGGATCAGCAGAAACTCTTCGCCGCCAATCCGGAACACCGCATCCGAGCTGCGCAGATTCTCCAGCAGGTGCTGCGCCACGCCCTTGAGCACATCGTCGCCTTCGAGGTGACCATGCTCGTCGTTGAGCTGCTTGAAATGATCCAGATCAATCAGCGCCAGGGAGATCGGCGTGCGTTCGCGCTGCGCCACCGCCAGCTCACGGGTAAAAAATTCGTCCAGATAGCGGCGGTTATACAACCCAGTCAACGGGTCACACAGCGCCTGCTCCTGTAGCTGCTCGTGCAGATTGCTGATGGTGCGCAACCGCTCCTCACTCAAGGCCAGGGCCTCGGCCAGTTTTAATTCCCCGAGATGGCGCTGAGTGACATCGCGCAGGTAGAGCATCTGCCCCAACACCAAGGTGCCTCGATGGGTGACTCGCTCGATGGCACGGGCACGCACCTCGAAGTAACGCGCCGAGTTGGCCAGGGTCAGCAAGCGGTCCTTTTCATCCTGCACCTGCTGACTCAGCAACTGCTGCAAATCCGCCCCGAGGATCGGCCACTCCATCAGCCGACGCCCCTGCCAGCCACTGCGCAGACCGGCCAGTTTCAATGCCGCCGGGTTGGCCTCGATCACACGCAGTTGCGCATCCACCACCAGCACCGGATCAAGCAGCGCATCCAGCAGCAGATGACGGGCCACTGGCAGCAAGTCAAACAGCCGCACACCGACAATCAGCCAGGCGAAGGCCAGCAGAGTGAAGGCAAAACTGAACGGCGTAGGGTCGAAGCCAAACAGCATCCAGCCGAACACCACATAGCTGATATTGGCGGCCCAGGGCACTGCTGTGACGAAGACAAACGCCAGGTAGTGCCGGCGATGCACGCCATAGCTGACGAGGGCGGCACGCAGCACCACGCCCATGCAGAAGGTCATGAACAGATAGACGTAAGCGGCAGCGGCATAGAACAGCGGACCATGCTGATAGCGTATTGGCGCGCCCGGCTCGTCACTCAGAGGTGCAGTGCCTGCGCCATAAAACAGGCCATGCCAGGGATTGCTCAGGGCCATCAGCCAGATCAATAGCGGCACCCCTGCCAGCCCCAGCGTGCTACGCAGTGGTAGCGGCTGACGCACGCTGTTGACGTACTGCCAGAGAAAGACCGCCCAGAAGGTCGGCACGGTGAGAATGCCCGGCCAGGCCATGGTCGCCCAGAACACCTTGCACTGCGGGCCTTGCACGGCCATTTCCAGGCTGGCTGCGATCAACCACCAAAGGCTGGCGAGGTGCAGCACGATAAAACTCTCGCGGCCCGGGAAGTAACGCTGGCGCGTAACCCAACGCGCCAATAGCAGCACGCCCATGCACACCGCACAGGTCAGAAGCACTGGCCCGCTCAATACCCAGCCGGCATTTGCGCAGGCATTCATCGGCCAGGCACTGCCAGAGGCAACGATTGTACGGGGGTGCCGGCCAGGCCTGGCAAGCAGGCGGAGAATGCCGGGTACCGGGTCACTGTAGAAATACGCAAGGGCCTTCCTGACCTCAAACGCCAATCAATCGAAGGTGCTAACCATACTGCAAAATCATTGGGCAACTGGGCTTTTTTATGCCGCCGAGCGCTATTCAGCGCCCGGCCGACGTAACAGGCTGACGGCCATCAGCGCCAGCAAGCCAACCCCAAGCAACAGCACCAGCCACAAACCCCAGCGTTTCCAGCGACTATCGGTCACTGCAACCTGCTGCTGCGCCAGGTTATCCGCCTGTAACTGCACCTTGGCCGTACCCAACTGCTGCAACCGTGCCGGCTGATAGCCGGGAATCAGAGTAGCCAGCGGCAATGCTGCCGACTCGGCACCTGCACGCCCCAGCGCCAGCCGATACGGCGGGCTGCCGCGCTGCAGGAACACCAATTGAGTGGCACGCAGCGCCACCTTGATCTGGGGTGGCTCACTGCCAAGACCGCCGCCCCGCTCATCCACCTGCAAACGCAATTGCTGCACCGCAAAACCCGGTAACGACAGCTCATCCTGGCGGATTTCCACGCCGTTTTCCGGCAGCCGATAGAGCAGGCCTTGCGCCAGTGCTTGCCAGGCGCCTTTGCCCTCGCCCCGGCCACTGACGCGAATGGGTGCCAGGCTGTTGGCCTGAGTGAGCTCGACATGCACACGCTGTAACGGCAGGGCCAACGGCAACTGCCACTGATACTCGCCACCCGGGCTGCGCACGGCAGTTAGCGGCTGCGACCACACCAAGGGGGAAGCTACGCTGTCGCTACGCTGGCTGCGTAAAGTCGCCGAGGTCAATTGCGGCGCCTGCTGCGGACTCTGCCAGAGCAGGCGCAGGTAGCGCGCCTTGCGCCCTGGCAGCTCGACCTGACGCTGCTCGACACGCTCACCGGCAAACGACAAACGCGCCAGCTGCCCGCCGCCCCACGGCTGCCAGGCTTGCAGGTCATCACTGGCCTCGATGCTGAAGCGCTGAAAGCCCTCCTGGCCGTCAGCCCAATCCAGTTGCAAGCGCAGCAGAGGCTCCGCAAGCCCGCTGGCATCCAACAACCAGCCACGCAACTGCGCCGGTTTGCCAGTGGGCGCCGGCTCATCCAGCAACTCGATCAGCGTGCCACTGCTATTGCGCTGCACCCGCAGATTGGGCGGCGCGCTGCTATCGCCGGGTTCGGCATAGAGTGGAAACCATTTAACGGCATGTTCCCGTAGACTGTCGCGCGTCTCGACCTGCCCCGCTACCAGCGCGTAAGCCAAGGCCTGACCTTCCGCGTTAAACACCCGCAGATCGCGCAAGTCGCCATATTTCGCGGCAAAGTGCAGAGCCATGGGTACATCCAGACGATACCAAGGGCCCTCACCCGCAAGCGTCACCGGCAACTGCACGGGGTAATCCTCCAGCGCCGCCTGCGCCGCACTCAGTGAGCTGAATAACAGGCCCGCCAGCCCGAGGCCTAAGGTCGTACGGCCTAAACGATTCATCATGAGCGCTGCTCCTGCGGCTGCTGCGTATCGGCCTTGCGTGCCGGCAAGGGGGCGAAATACCCCACCACCAACAGCAGCACACCCACACCAATAAACGACACGATGCGCTCCAGGCCACCGCGATTACCCAACTCGACGAAGAACAGCTTGGCCACCACCAAGGCGATCAGCGCCGCACCGATCAGCCACAGTTCACGCCGGCCCTGGCGATTACCCAGCACCATCAGCGGCAGGGCGATCAACGTCCAGACAATCGACAGCCCCGCCTGCACCAGCATCGAATCGAGCAACGCATCCAATTGATAGGGCACGCCGCCCCAATGATGGGCCGTGCGCATGACCATGGCGGTAAGCAAGGCAAACACCGACGCACCGGCCACGGCTTGCGTCAGCCACTGACTGCGCAGCGCGTCCACGCCCAACTCGGCCAAGCCCATACGTGACCAGGCAAACAGCGCGCCGAGGGTAAACAACAAGCCCAACTCCAGCGGGTTAAGCAACGGTACATAGGCCAACGGCTCGGCATCCCCGGCGCTGGCCACGTTGGCCAGCCAGAACCAGCCGAGCATCAACAACGCCAGTGGTGCTGCCGCCAGCAAGCGGTATTCCCGAAGATAGGCCGACAACGGCCAAGGCCAGCGGCGCGACAGGGCCATCAGCCACAGATAGCCACTCGGCAGCAACGCCCAGCCCAGCCAGCGCCAGGCGTTGTAATGCTCCGATAGTGCCAGCAGCAGATAGCGCAACTCCAGCGCCAATACACCCAGCAGCAACCAGCAACCGAGCACATGGGCGGCGCTCAGCGCCCCCGCCGGCAACTGCACAGCCAGACGCCGTAGCGCCCAGAAATGCACGGCAAACAGCAGCGTCCAGGCCAGCCAGCCGAACTGCGCCGCCGGGTGATAGTGCAGGTGCCAGGCATGCAGCAAGACCACGCCAGCCAGCGGTATCAGCAGACAGCACAGCAGCGCCAGCTCAACCCAGCGCGTACGCGGGGCAATAAATGCCGCCAAGGCCACGCTGGCCGACAACAGCATGAGCAACACACTGGCCTGCATATCAGGCGCCACAAAACGCAGCACTTCGCTGCTCAGGGCGACAGCCCACCATGCCGCGCCCCACAGCAAAAGTAGCTGCGCCAGGCCAAGCAAGCGGTAGTGCCCCAACACATCGGGCGCCTCGCGCCGCGCCAACTGCTGCAAGCGCCAGGCCCCAATCAAAGCCGCCACACCGAGCACCAGGGGCGTCCAGAAATCCACATGGGCCAGCGGCCGCAGACCTTCGCCAGAGAGATGACCGATCAACAGCGGGCTGACCGCGAGGAACACCAGTCCTGCCAGCACCTGCAATAGCAGGCCGAAGATAAAACTGGCGCGCTGCTGCAGGTGCAGACTGAGCCAGATGATCAACAGTCCGCTGCCGCCCCACACCGCACTGGCCGTGGCCCACGGCAGCACGAACAACACCGCCAGATTGAGGAACACCAGACCGACCAACAGCACCACGGACAAACCATTGAGCAGACGACGATCCTGGCCGATCTGCGGATCACGGGCAGCCAGCAGCATGCCGCCAATCAGGCCGAAGCCGATCAGCGAAGAAGTCAGCAAGCCCTGCCAGCCGGCAGCGAAGCCGCCCGCACCGGCAACCGCATTGCTGGCCATGTCCAGCATAAACACAAGGCCACCGAGCAGTTGCACAGCAAAAGCGCTGAACAGAAAACTGCGCGCCTGTAGGCGCAGCCCCAGCCACAGGGTCAGCAACCCCGCCAATGCCCAGCAGATTGCCGTGCCTTGCGCGGCAAACAGCAGCGGCGCAATCAGGTAGAGAAAGGCCAGGCCCGAGCAGGCCAGCAACGGCAAGCCACGGCGTTCCCAACGGCTGGCCGCAGCGGCGTTCTGGCGCAATTGCCAGTAGCTGAACAACAAGGCCGCGCCGAGCATCAGCGCGCCCAGCGGCACTCCGTCCAGCAGGCTTTGCTCGCCGGTACGCAAACCGATGGCGAACGCCACTGCCGCGCCGAACTGCAATAACAGCGCAAAGCCCCGCGCCAGACCGCGCTGCTGACGCAACCCCAGCCAGAAGATACCGGCGCCTTCCACCGCCCAGGCCGCCGAGGTCCAGCGCGCATCCAGGCCCAGCGGAATGGCCAGGCTGCCAAATATCACGCCCAGCGCCAGACAGGTTTCCACCAGCAGCGCGGCGCGATCCCCCATGCGCCCGACCAATAACCGCGCCAGCACCAGATAAAACAGCCCCAACGCCAGGGCACTGAACGCGGCGGCAAATTCGATGTGCTGCACCAGCGCAAACTGCAAGCCAAAGCCCACCAGCGGCGGGCCGAACAGCACGGTGGCATCGATATAGTCGCCCTTGCGCGCGGCCCAGCGCAGCAGTTCATCACGGCCCTCGGGCGCATCCAGCGCTTCACGCAGCTTGCGCCGGGCAAACAGCAGGCCGATGGCCACATACATCAGGAAGAACAGAATCAGGAACGGCTCGGTGCTCCACAGCAACTCCGGCGTGTAGGAGCGGATGCCCCAGGCGAAGCCGATGCCGAAGGTGCCGACAAAGCCGATCAGATTGAGCAAGCGCCAGGCCTTGAACCAGGCGATGGCGAAGATGCCCGCGTTGAGCAGGGCGAAGTAGCTGAACAGCGCCACATGGTTGCCGCTGCCGGTGGACGTCAGGATCGGCGCGGCGAAACCGCCCAGAGCCGCGGCTGCAGCCAGGCCCAGCGCATCCTGCTGGACCGCCAGAATTGCCGAAAACAGGGTGACCAGTACCAGCAGGGCAAACGCCATGCCCGGGTCCAGCAGCGGGTGCAGGCGCATGGCGGCAAACACCGTCAGGTACAGCACGGCAATCCCGGTACCCTGCAACATCAGGGCATAGCTTGGGTTGCGCAACCGCAGCCACCAACCCAGCGCCAACAGCGCCACGGCACTGGCCGCTACACCGGCATAACGCAACTCCACCGGCACCACCACGCCTTCAGTGGCGTAGCGCAGGAGGAATGCCAAGCCGAGAAACAGCAACACCACACCAACGCGCAGCACGGTGTTGCCGCCCAGCAGCCAGTCCTTGGCCGCGCTAAAGCCCCGTTCGAGCAACGTTGGCTGACGGGGTGCTGCGGCTTTCCAGGGCGAGGCCGGCGCTGCCGTGAGCGGCTTAGGGGCCACAGGCTCAGCCGTGCTTCGCGCGGCTAGAGGTTCAACCGCTGGCTCGGGCAGAACAAAATCCAGGGTCCAGTCCAACTCAGGCTCGGCGGCCTGAGCAGTGACGCTCGGCTCGGGAGCGGGTTCGGCAACGCTGCTGGCGGATTCCGCCACGGGCGGCGCCTCAGCCATCGGCGTTGCGCCCTGCTCCAACTTGCGCAAGCGCTCATACAGCGCCGCAGTGCCTTGTTCAAAGCGCAGTGAAAACGCCTTGAGCTGCGCCTTCAGCGCGGCATTCTCACGCGCCAACCCCTGCAACTTGAGCGCCTGACCAAGCCCTAGGCCCAGCAGCGCACCCAACAATGTGGCCGTCAGCGTTTCATCCGCCAACGCCCCGAGCACCAACCCCACCAGCATGAAGATCCATTGCATGCAGCGCGTTCCTATTCAGCTAAACCCGAACATCCTGTTGCCCGGCACACGGCGCGAACTGCGCAGCAGTATAAGAGCGTGACAGGTGCATACCCACACAGACGAATGCCGCACGCATCACAGCACAGTAAGAAACTGCCGGGGCACGTTTTGACGCTGCAGCGCAAAAGCCCGTGAGGCGGCCGTGCATGACCGCCCCTGGCAAGCCCACCCGCTCGCCAGCGCACAAACGATGACCAGCCGGCAGATAGTCATTCACAAATTCGCCAAGGCCGCTATCATCGCCCGCCGCCCAACTGATGCATGCCCTGCGCCAATGAAAAACAACCTGATTGCCGCCGCCGAACTCGACCGCCTGGACACCTGGGCCAAATACACCGCCGATATGTGCCACAGCTGCATGTCCAGTTGCTGCACGCTGCCGGTCGAGGTGCGCCTGAATGACCTGATCCGCATCGGCGTGGTCGACGAGTTCGAGCGCAGCGAGCCGGCGAAGAACATCGCCAAGCGTCTACAGAAGGATGGCCTGGTCGAGCGCTTCCATCAGAAATCGGGGATTTTCACCCTGACCCGCATGAGCAATAACGACTGCTATTACCTGGATCGCAAGACCCGCCTGTGCACCATCTACGAAAAGCGCCCCGACACCTGCCGCAATCACCCAAAGATCGGCCCACGCCCGGGCTACTGCGCCTACAAGCCGAAGAGCTGAGTCGCGCAAAGGCGCCGGCGCTGGCATATCCTTGGCGACATTAATTCCAGCGATACGGGCAAACGTGCATGAGCCAGTGGCAACACATCAGCCTGTGGATGGACCAGCTTGGTGAGACGCTGCAGCCCAGAGCGGCCCTGCAGGCCGATCTTGATGTCGACGTGGCGATCATCGGCGCCGGCTACACCGGCCTGTGGACCGCCTATTACCTCAAGCGCCAGGCACCACAGCTGCGCATCGTGATTCTCGAAGGCGAGATTGCCGGCTTCGGCGCCTCCGGGCGCAACGGCGGCTGGCTGATGGGCAACCTGCTCGGCCAGGACAGCCTGCTCGCCGGACAAGCGAGCGGCGCACGGCAGAGCGCCTATGCACTGCTGCACGGCATACCCGATGAAGTCGCCAGCGTGCTGGAGCGCGAACAGATCGCCTGTGATTACCGCAAGGGCGGCGTGCTGTATTGCGCCGCGCGTTACCCCGAACAACTGACCAGCCTGCGCAGCCACTTGGCCGAGCTGCGTGCCCTGGGCCTGGATGAAAACGATTACCGCTGGCTCACGCCCTTCGACCTCGGCAAGCAGTTACAACTGGCCAACGCCTACGGCGCAATCCACACCCCGCACTGCGCCACCATCCAACCGGCCAAGCTGGTGCGTGGCCTGGCTCGCTGCGTAGCAGCCATGGGTGTTGAACTGTATGAGCAAAGCCGAGTAATTGACTGGCAAACCGGCCTGGTGCGCACCGCCAGCGGCAGCGTGCACGCGGACTGGATAGTGCCGGCGGTAGAAGGTTACGCCGCCAGCCTGCCACCCCTGGGCAAACACCAGTTACCCGTGCAGAGCCTGCTGGTCGCCACCGAGCCGTTGCCCAAAGAAGTCTGGGCCGACATCGGCCTGGAACGCGGCCAGGCCTTTAGCGAAAACAGCCGGCAGGTCACCTACGGCCAGCGCAGCGCCGACGACCGCCTGGTGTTCGGCGCCCGTGGTGGCTACCGCTTTGGCGGCAAGCTGCGTACAGACTTCAACCTCAGCGAGGATGAACGCGACCTGCGCCGCTACCTGTTCAGCGCACTGTTTCCGCAACTCAAGGACGTGCGCATCACCCACGCCTGGGGCGGCAACCTGGGCATGGCGCGACGCTTTCGTCCGCACATGCTGATTGATCGACGCAACGGTATCGCCCTGTCCGGCGGCTACGGCGGTGAAGGCGTGGGCGCCAGCAACCTCGGCGGACGCACCTTGGCTGACTTGATTCTCAACCAGCAGAGCGAGCTGACCCGCCAACCCTGGGTACTCGGAGACCAGCCCCTCAACAAACTGTCGCGCTGGGAACCGGAGCCGCTGCGCTGGCTCGGCTACAACGCAATCATCCAGAGCTTTGTGCATGAAGACCGCGTACTCGCCAACCCAGACAGTGCGCCTTGGCGGCGCAAGCTGGCCAGCAGCCTGGCCGGCACCATGGAAAAATTCATGCGCTAACCACTCCGACCTCAAAGGGGTCGGAGTGGTTGATTGCTAACCCCCAGCTAAAGCTCAGCGGCCTGCGGCTTGTCACGCAGAGCCAAGTCGCTAGCGCTGGTCTTGGGCTTGATCAGGCTGAAATCAATCAGGCTCTTCGGCTCTGCAGGATTGCCAATCAACAGCGGCATGGGCCGGAAGTCATGGCTGACCAGGCTCTTGTGCGCTTCATATTCGGCAAAACGCAGCCCGGCCAAATCCGCCCAGGTGTGGATAAAGTGCGCAGAGCTGTAAGGCCGTGACAGTGCCGCCGTGAAATCGCGCGGCGTTTGCCCCTGCCATTGTGGCGAGCTCCACAAAATAAACGGCACGGTATACATCGGACTGGTCGGCGCCGCCTCGTTACGCCCCAACACATCCGGCTTGGGCGCATCGAATACTGCTTCGCCGTGGTCCGATAGATACAGCAACATGCTATTGGCCTGCGCCCCCGACAAATCCTTGATCAGGCTGGCCACTACGTGGTCGTTGTACAGCACCGCGTTGTCGTAACTGTTGTAGGTCGGCAGCTGATCATCGGTGACGTTGTCCGGCGCACCATTACGGTCGGTGAAGCGCTCGAACTCCGGCGGATAGCGGTACTGATAACTCATGTGCGTGCCCAGCAGATGCACCACGATAAATTTACGCGGCGTGGCATCTGCCAACACCTTGGCAAACGGCGCCAGCACGTCACCGTCGTACTGACGAGCGTTCTGCTCACGGTTGTTGTTCAGGTAAACCTGCTCATCAGCCTGCTCGGAAAAGGTGGTGAGCATGGTGTTGCGCTTGGTCATGGTCTGCTGGTTGGTGATCCAGTAGGTCTTGTAGCCCGCCTGCTTCATCAGGTTGATCACCGAGGGCGTGGTCAGGTAAAGCTCTGGGTGCTCCTGGTCGGCAAAGGTCAGCACCTGCTGTAGCGCTTCGATGGTGTAAGGCCGCGGCGTGACCACGTTATCGAACACCTGCAACTGATCACGCAGCGCATCCAGCTCAGGGGTGGTCTCACGCGAGTAGCCATACAGACTCATGCGCTGGCGGTTGGTCGACTCGCCGATCACCAGCACCAGGGTCGCCGGCTGGCCGGCGTGCGCATCCTGCAAGTTGACCAAGGGCGGGATGCTGGCATTTTCATCGAGCATGGCCTGCATATTGGTCAGCTGCTCACGGTAATTCTTGTAGCCGACCACCAACTGCCAAGGTGTGGCGGCCTCGATGCGCTGGGCGAAATTATCCAGCCCATCCTGCCAGCGCTCATGCTTGCTGAACTGGCGCAGCGCCGGATAACCCACCGCAATAAACACCGCCAGCGCTGCCGCAAACCAGGCGCCAGGGCGCGACAGATACACCGGCCGTACCTTGCGCCACAGCAACCAGCCGCCCAGGCCATAGGCGGCAAAGGCCGGCAGCATCCACCAGGCGAAATACTGAATCAGGTATTCGCGGCTCTCATTGATGTTCGATTCGAACATGATGAAGATCACGCTCTGCGAGAACTCCTGGCCGTACACCAGAAAGTAGCCAAAGCTGCCCAGCGAGCAGAGCCATAACAGCGTACCAATAGCCGCCGCCAACTGCCGCGCCCGCGCCGGCCACAGCAGCAACGGTGCCAGCCACAAGGCACTGGCCAGGAAAGCCTGGCGGAAACCGGAAAACCCGGCCGTGCCGGTTAGCTGGATCAGTAACTGGGTAACACCGGAGAAATACCAGAAGAACAGAAAAGCCCAAGCCAACCCGGCCCAGTCCACGCGTTTGCGCGGCGCAATTTGCAGTGCTGCAGACATGGCGACCTCATGACACCTAAATGACCGCAGTCTTTATGCCAGCCAGTCTGTGAAAATTCCGTCAAACAACCTGCCAGGCTGAGCAACTTTCTGCCAGCCAAGAAAAAGCCCCCACCGGTTCGCGCCGGCGGGGGCTTTTCAGTCAGCTAGAACCGGATCAGTTCTTGGCTTTCTTGGCAGCGCGGGTGCGCTCGCCTTCGTCGAGGATCTTCTTGCGCAGACGGATCGACTTCGGCGTCACTTCGCACAGTTCGTCGTCCTGGATGAATTCCAGAGCCTGCTCCAGGGTGAAGCGAACAGGTGGAACCAGGGCGATGGTTTCGTCCTTACCGGAAGCACGCATGTTGTCGAGCTTTTTGCCTTTGGTTGGGTTGACGCCCATGTCGTTGTCGCGGCTGTTCAGGCCGACGATCTGACCGTTATAGATTTCCTGGCCGTGCTCGACGAACAGCTTACCGCGCGCCTGCAGGGTTTCCAGGGAGTAGGTCAGCGCCTTGCCGGTTTCAACCGATACCAGTACGCCGTTCTGACGGCCGGACATGTCGCCGGACTTCATGGTGTCGTAGCGATCGAAGATCGAAGTCAGGAT